>Ga0074199_1000069_pt1 | contig 244114 bp, 176 predicted proteins | sample EPASupsiteSAE347_FD_64528 | JGI IMG/M metagenome (GOLD analysis project Ga0074199, IMG submission 64528) | Bioremediated contaminated groundwater from EPA Superfund site, New Mexico - Sample SAE3-47 | ecosystem: Environmental > Aquatic > Deep subsurface > Groundwater > Contaminated ...
CGCCGGTGCGCTTGGGTTGGTTCCTGAAAACTTCAAGGACACAAATCCGCCGGTTCTTGACCTTGCCGAACAGCCTGCGCTGGTTTCTGTGAAGGACAAGGCGGATGCCCCGCCGCTTTTCATCGTTTCACGGCGTGAGTTCCCGGTGCGCGTGCGCGCTCATGATGCCGCCGGGCGAGTAAGCCAAATGCGCTTGCGCATTGGCGATGAACCATGGGGTGAGCCTGTGCCTTATGCGCAGGATTTCCCCGTCCGCCTGAGCGCCGATGCCGGCGTGTTCCCCCTCAGTATCCGCGTTGCGGATGATGCCGGCAACTGGAGCGAGCCGGGCGTGATTCGCGTGCGGGCGGCGCTGGCGTCGCCCAAACTCGTGGAAGGGCCGATCCTGCGCACTAATAGCCATGGCATTGTTGTCTCTTTTCTGACCGACGTGGAGTGTTATGCGGGCGGAGAATATGGCACCAATCGAAACTATGGCATGCCTCTCTTGTTGAGCGGAACCGCCAATCCCGGGGAGAAAGGGGCCGCCGCGCGCGAACACGTCCTGGGCGCGCTGTTTTCCGGACATGATCCGAATCAGTTGTGGTATTTTCGCGTCCGCCTTGCCGATCACAAGGGAAAAACAGCGCACGAGTTTACGGGCGAGTTTCATCTCGACGGCAAACCGCAGACGTACCACGTTGATCCTGCGGGTGTGGATGAGGAAACCGGCGGGGCGCCGGAGCGCCCCTGGCGCACGTTGCAGTATGCGGTGAACCGGGCGCTGCCCGGCGACCAGGTGATGGTTATGCCCGGACTGTACCCGGAAGGCGCGTTGATCACCCGCGGGGGCGTTGATGGCGCTCCGCTCATTATCCGGGCCAGGGATAAATGGAAAACCGTTTTTGACGGTCAAAACCGGGTGCGCAACGCCCTGTTCCAGGTAAAGAACGCTTCTCATGTGGAGATCGCCGGGTTTGAACTGCGCTGGTTCGGCGACCGAAGTCACAGCGCAATCCTCCTGGAGAATTCCCCGTATATCACGGTGCGCGAATGCAAGATATGGAATGAGTTGCGCTGGGGGGAAGGCCGTGTCGGCGGGATCGGCGTCGTGGCTGATAAATCGCCGGGCTTTGTCCTGGAACGGAGCCTTCTTTTCCGTCTGGACTACGCACTGAGACTGTCCGACTCGCCGCGCTCGCGTCTGGTCTACAATACCTTCAGGGCGTTTTCCCACGGCGGCCTTTGTTTTAATGGTTCCTCAATCCAGGGAACCGTTGTCCGGAATAATTCCATCAATTATGTCGGCAACTATGCCTACCAGATCAATGTCGGCGCTGCGGATACCAACGGTCTGAAACTGAAATCATTTGACGCTGATTACAACAATTTGGGCACACATTTGTACTATGGGTATTGGCGGGGTGACCCCGGCGCTGTGACGAACCTGCCGTCAGCCAGAGGCGCCAGCAAGGCGGTTGCCATTTTTATGCACACAAGCGGAACGTTTCTGCGTCCTGGAAGTGTGTACGGAAACAAACGTTCCCCCTGGAGCGATTCCGTGAAAGCGGATGACATGCCGAGCCCCGACGAAGAGGGATGGGAAGGCCCGGCCGTATTGCGTTACCGATGGGTTCCCGATACCGCCACTCCTGCCGAAGATCGTGGCACGCCCTACATTATCGCCTCCACCTTTGAAGACTGGCAGGCTTTCTCCGGCCAGGAAAAACATTCCATCTGGGCTGATCCGCGCTACTGCAACCTGCTGGAATTCGATTTTCGCCTGTTGCCGGACAGCCCGAATATCGGGGCCGGCGAAAATGGCACGACTATCGGCGCCATGCCGGCTTGTCAAAAGGAACAGAAATAATTGGAGAAAATATATATGGCGGCACGCAAGGTTATTGTGACGGATTACGTGTTTGAATCGTTCGATACGGAAAAGGAGGCACTCTCCGCGGTTGGCGCCGAACTGGAAGCGTATCAGTGCAAATCAGCGGACGAACTGATCCCGTACCTCGCAGGAACGCATGTTATCCTCAACACGTACCTGCCCGGAATTGGCAAGAAAATATTTGACCATGCTCCGGATCTCAAAGCGGTGGTCCGCTATGGCATCGGGCTTGATACCATTGACGTGGTCGAAGCCACCCGGCATGGCGTGATGGTCGCCTGCGTGCCGGATTATTGCATCAATGAGGTGGCTGACCATGCCCTCGCACTCTTCCTGGCTCTGGCCCGCAAAATCAACCTGTCGGACAAAAAGGTAAAGGTTGGCGAATGGTCGCTGGCCTATGTCAAGCCGCTGAAGTCCATCCAGCAGATGCGGGCCGGGATCATCGGCTTCGGACGGATCGGCCGCGCCATCGCCAGCCGCCTCAAACCGTTCGGCGCGGAAATCGTGTTTTTCGACCCGATGATCAAAACCGACGTGGACGATTACAGGCATATTGAACTTGACGAACTGCTCATGACCAGCGATGCGATTTTTGCGCAATGCCCGGCCGGCAAGGCTACCCATCATCTGATCAACCGCCAGGCGGTCGAAAAGATGGAGAAAAAGCCTATCCTGATCAATTGCGCCCGCGGGACGATTGTTGAGACGGACGCTCTGGTATGGGGGCTGGAGAATGGCAGGGTTGGCGGGGCCGGGCTTGATTTGCTTGAGGACGAGTCAATTGTCAAACATGACCATCCCATCAAAAACTTTGACAATGTTGTCCTGACGCCGCACAGCGCTTGGTATTCCGACGCGGCCCTCCCTTGCCTACGGCGCAAGGCAATCGAGGAAGTTGTCCGGGTATTACGCGGCGAGAAGCCCAAATCCCTGATTAATCCCGAAGTCCTGGAAAGGAGGCCGCAATGAAGATCGCGCGGATAAACGTCAATGGAAAAACTCAACATGCTTTGGTCGAGGAAAAATCGCTGCGGTTGATCCGGGGCGATATTTTCGGCGACTGGGAAAAGACCGGCCAGACCGTTCCACTTGATCAGGCAAAACTCCTGGCGCCCGTTGAGTCGCGCCAGATCGTGGCAATCGGCCTCAACTACCGTAAACATGCCGAAGAGAGCGGAATGCCCATCCCTGACCATCCGCTAATTTTCATCAAGACTCCCAATTGTGTGGTCGGTCAAGGTGACTCCATACTGCTCCCGAAGATGGCGCCGGCTGAAGTTGATTATGAATGCGAACTGGTGATCGTAATCGGGAAAGAAGCCAAACACGTGTCCGTGGCGGACGCCCCTGGTCATGTGTTCGGGTACACCTGCGGCAACGATATCAGTGCGCGCGACTGCCAACTCAAACAGGACAAGCAGTGGGCGCGGGGCAAGTGTTTTGACACGTTTGCTCCTATCGGCCCATGGATCGAGACGGAACTGGATTATGACCGCGCCGGTATCCGCCTCAAGGTAAATGACGAACTCCGGCAGAATTCCAACACATCTGACCTTATCTTTCCATGCATGGAACTTGTCAGTTACATTTCCCAATGCATGACCTTGTACCCCGGCAGCATTATCATGACCGGCACTCCCTCTGGCGTTGCGCTCGGGAAAAAACCGCCCTGCTTTCTCAAAAAAGGTGACGTGGTCACGGTTGAAATTGACGGCATCGGCGCATTGATTAACCCGGTACAAAAGGAGTACTGAACATGGAAATACGCAAGCAACTCTTCATTGGCGGCGAATGGGTCAATTCCAGCGGCAAGGCAACCTTTCCGACTATGAACCCGGCGACCAACGAGATCATCGCCGAGGTACAGCAGGGATCGGAAGAAGATCTGGTTCGGGCGGTCGAGAATGCCCGCAAGACCTTTGACGATGTATGGAGCCGAACCACGCCATTCGAACGCAGCGCCTTGCTCCACAAGGTGGCTGCCGCAGTCGAGAAAAACCTTTCATTCCTCGCCAAAGTTGAGAGTGACGATGTCGGCAAACCGATCTTCGAGAGCACAAACATTGACATTGCCAGCGCGGCCGCCACTCTCCATTACTTTGCCGACATCTGCGTCGAGATAATGGGCGATACCAAGGCCACGCCTTACAGCCAGGTTTTCGACTATACGATCCGCGAGCCACGCGGAGTGGTCGGCGCCATCATTCCCTGGAATTTTCCGTTCCTGATCGCGGCCCGCAAGATCGGCTCGGCCCTGGCCGCCGGAAACACGATGGTAATAAAGCCGGCTTCCTGGGCGCCGCTGTCCACGCTCCTGTTCGGCGATCTTTTCACCGAGGCCGGCCTGCCCGGCGGCGTGCTCAACATTGTCCCTGCCAGGGGCGAGTCAACCGGCAAGGTCTTCACGGAGAACCCGCACGTTGACGAAATCAGCTTTACCGGCTCAACCGCTATAGGCCGCGCGCTTTACGCCAAATGCGACCGGACCTTGACCGGCTGCACTCTCGAGCTTGGCGGCAAGAGTCCCGGCCTGGTGATGCCTGACTGCGGCATGGATGAAACCGTGGCCGGAACGCTCTTCGGCGTGTATCTGAACCAGGGCGAGTGCTGCTGCGCCCTGACGCGGCTCATAGTGCATGAAGACGTCTACGATGAGTTTGTCGAGAAATTTATCGCCGGCTCCAGGGCGATCAAGGTCGGTCCGCCCGCACACGAAGCTACCCGGCTGGGTCCGCTGGTTCACAGCGAGCATCTTAAGAGCGTCATGGGTTATATTGAGATCGGAAAACAGGAAGGGGCCAGATTGGCCTGCGGAGGTCGTGTGCTCAAGACGGGCGAATTCGCCGGAGGCAATTACATGGAGCCGACCGTCTTCACCAACGTGACGCCGAATATGAAAATCTGGAAAGAAGAAATTTTCGGCCCTGTTGTTACAATAACTCAGGCAAAAAGCATTGACGAAATGATCCGGCTCGCCAACGACACCGACTATGGGCTGGCCGCCAGCGTGTGGACAAATGACCTCCGCCTGGCACATAGCCTTGCCCCGAAAATTCATGCAGGGACAGTGTGGTTCAACCTCCATAATTTCGTTTTTCCCAGCAGCCCTTATACCGGATACAAGGCCAGCGGCATTGGATCCGAACTGGGCAAGGAAGGCGTGCTCGCGCTGACCCGCCCTAAAAGCGTGATGGTCAGTCTCTTCCCCGGCGGATTCAAGTGGTACTGATGATGTGACGGACAAGTGTCGTGACGCCATCCTGCTCGGCGGCAGTGACGGTGAATGGACGATCAAGGCCATAAAAGAATTGACGCGGATTATGAAATAAATATGATCCGGGCAGGAAAGTATGGTGAAAGTTATTTGCATATCCCTGGTGGTCCTTATAGCGGCGGTGATTGACTGTCCGGCCGACACGCATTATGTGTCGCTCGTCGGCACGAATAATTATCCGTACACGAACTGGGCGGACGCGGCCACGGACATCACCTGGTCGGTGTCGGCCGCCGGGGCAGATGACACGGTGCTGGTGACAAACGGGACGTATTTCACCACAAATCGCATGTACTCCACTGCCGCATTGACGCTCCAGAGCGTCAACGGACGTGATTTGACGCTTATCAACGGGGCAAACCACACCGACAGTTGCGCGGTATTGACATCTTCCTCGTCGGCGATAGATGGATTTACGATAACGAACTACAATGTCCCGACCTCCTTTGGAATAGTGACACAAGTCAGGAACGCAAAAAACTGCCGCTTTGTCAATAATGCCGGAGGATTGGGAGCATGTATTTATTCTTACTATACCAGCAAGTCTGTCGGTATTATCACCAACTGTATTTTCAAAAACAATTACTCCCGAAACGTGGGTGGCGGAATTTATGCCTGGCAACAAAATTCCGGATTGACAAGCAGCATAACAGTCGCCGGATGTTATTTTGAAGGCAATTCTGCCACCTATGGCGGCGCATGTGATTTGAGGGTTGATCAGTATATGGTATCAAACTGTATGGTTATAAATAATTTTGCAAGACAGTATGGCGGTGGTATTTTTTCCGATGTTAATAAGGTCACGAATTGCATTATTGCGAACTGCACATTTACCGGGAATGTCTGTGTCGGCCCCGGACAAGGCGGAGCTATATGGAGCCCCAGCTCTAATACAACAATCAAGAATTGCTCCTTTATCGGGAACATAGCCACCAACCTGGGCGGGGCAATTTATTGTAGAAAAGGTAACAAATCTGCTGTAATCCAAAACTGCCTGATTGCCCGTAACATCTCTTTGACAAATGCCGGCGGCGGGATATGGATGGCTACCGGTATCGTTGAAAGCTGCACGATCGTGAGCAACCAAGCCGCGGTTGCCGGCGGCGGGGTTTATGTTGAAGGCACCGGACAATTTAGCGGCACAAATAACATCATTTATTTCAACACGGCTCCAGACGGCGCCAATTTTACCAACACGGACGGCAATACCGGCTTGAATTATTCCTGTGTTTTTCCGGCAATGGACGGAACGGGCAATATCACCAATGACCCCCGCTTGGTTGATTTGGCCGGCGGCAATTATCGTCTGCACATAAACTCGCCGTGCGTCAATGCCGGAACGAACCAGCCCTGGATGGATAACACGGTTGATCTGGACGGCAACCCGCGTATTCGATACGGCATCGTGGACATGGGCGCCTATGAGACGATTATCAGGCGCGGAAATGTTTACCGGACACATTAGGTTCTTCCCTTTTCCGTAAAGATACACATTTTTGCGAGTATGTATAAGAAAAAGGATTCTATGGCAAAGCCATTGACCGCCATGGTCTTTAACATCCAGAAATTTTCCATCAATGACGGTCCCGGGATCCGCACGACGGTGTTCCTGAAGGGGTGTCCCTTGAACTGTGCCTGGTGCCACAACCCCGAATCACGTGAAAAGCTTGCGGAGATATCGTTCATCGCGGAAAAATGCATCGGTTGCGGATATTGTTTCCGCGTTTGCCCGAACAAGTGTCACATCATGAAGAACGACCGGCATGAATTTAATCGCGAGCTCTGTGCCCGTTGCGGCCTGTGTGCCAGGGAATGCCATGCGCAGGCGCTGGAAATTGTCGGGAAATCAATGACCGTGGATGAAGTAATGGCGGACGTGTTGAAAGATCGTCCGTTTTATCAGACCTCAGGCGGCGGTCTGACCCTTTCCGGCGGCGAACCGATGAGCCAGTTTGAATTTTCAAAAGCCCTGTTGCGCAGGGCAAAGAAAGATAAAATCAACACCGCCGTTGAAACCTGCGGTTACGCCCCGTTTGCATTGTACGCCGCCATGCTGGATGATGTTGATTTGTTCCTTTACGACTGCAAGGAAACCGATCCGGTCCTGCATAAAAAATTCACGGGCGTTGACAACGTGTTAATTCTGGAAAATCTTTGTGCCATTGATGAGCGTGGAAAGAAGATCATCCTCCGCTGCCCGATCATACCCGGACTGAACGACCGCGATGATCATTTTGACGGCATTGCGGCGTTGACTAACAAGCTGAAACACATTGTTGAAATCCACGTCTTGCCTTATCATCCGCTCGGCGAATCCAAAAGCGAGCGCCTGGGCAAGAAATACGCGCTCGCCGGTAAACCGTTCGCGGAAAAAGATATTGTTGAAAGATGGATTAAAAAGATTCAGGAAAAAACGCCGGTTGTCGTAAAAACGGCGTGATGTCTTCAAAAAACTGATTTTATCGGCCGCCAGGACGCTTGTTGCCAAAATTGTGATTGCCTTATATTTTAATATTGCGCCGGATACGGTCGGTCGGATATATTATGCCGCAACGGACCGGGAGAAGAAAAAAATCAACTGAAGGAAAAGACTGATGAAATATATTACAGCATTGTTTTTCTGTGCGTGTTTGGTTCCAATGGCGCTGGCCGATATGACGGTTGTCCAGAAGCTGAAATCGAATCTCATGCCCGGGCAGGACAACCAGGGTTCAACCATGACGATGTTTGTCAAGGGACAGAAGGCAAGAATTGACCTGCCGGTAAGCCAGATGTCATCCATTATTGACGCCAAAGAAGGGAAAATGTTCACGCTTATGCACAAGCAAAAACAAGTCATGGCCGTCTCCCTTGACGACCTTAAGAAGAGTGCTGAATTAGCGGCCAACTCAGCAGGGCAGGAGAAGACGAAGCCTGTCATTCAAAAGACCGGCAAGACCGCGACCATTCAGGGATACAAGTGCGCGGAGTATGACTTTGTGGGCGTCGGCGATAATCCGGCCAAAATCAAGTGCTGGATCACCGAGGAGGTTGATGATTCCGAGATGGAGGTTGTGCGTTCTTTTGGCGGCCGGATGGGCGGGATGTTCGGGTTTAACGACGTCCAAAAGCCGAAAGGAATGGTGATCCGTTCGGAGTCAAAAATGAGCGTTGCCGGCCGTGATGTGACCAGCGAGAGCGAAGTGCTGAGCATTAAAAGGGAGCCGGTCGCCGATTCACTCTTTGTAATTCCCGCCGATTATAAAATGATGGAATTGCCCGCCTTCAATCCTCCGCCCAAGCCGGCGCGTTAGCCTGCTTATCTCACAACCTAAACCAGGTTGTGAGATAAGCACCGGTCTGCCAATGCCTTGGGAAGGCATTGGCGCCGGCCGAAGCAGACGGAACGTCGCTTCGGGGCGACCCCGAAGTGAAACGCAAAGAGCTTCTACTTCGGCCCTTCGGGCGCATTTCTCACGGGGCGTGTGAGAAATGCGGGTTAGTCGCCGGCCGGCCGGTACTGCTTTCTACCGGCGCGAAAACGGGCCGGACTTTGCCCCGTTGATTTCGTGAATATTTTGGTGAAGTGATAACGGTCGCAGAAGCCGGTTTTTTCGGCGATCGCCTTGATGGAGTCATTCGAAAATTTTAAAAACCAGCAGGCCTTGTCCACGCGCATTTGTCGTAAATATTCCTGCGGCGCCTTTCCGATTTCAGCCCTGAACAGCCGTAACATGGTTTGCGGATGAATATGCATCAAGGCCGCAAGCCTTGGATTGTCAGCCGGCTGGTCAAGATGTCCCTCCAGATAATTCAGGGCAGTCAAAAGTCGTTGGTCAATCTTTCGGAAGACCAGCTGTTCATCCATCAATTCAACCAGTAATGTTTCCAGCAGGGCGCGGATCAGCAGGGTTACCCGCCGTTGACCGATTTCATCGCTGTCATGGCCGGCAATGATCCGGCGCACAAAATCCCGCCGTTGCTTTGTCAGCGCCAGCGTTATGATCGCCGGGCCGCGAAGCGAATATGGATGCCGGATTTGAAAATGAACATATAATTGCCGGCAGCGGCCGTGATGAATTGAGCCAAAGTCAGCGTTGGGCGGGATGATATACAATTTGCCGGATAGCATGGGCACGGTTTGCTGGCCGAGCCGAATGGCCGCGCCCTTGGTGTCGTTCCAGTACATGCGCCAGAACGGCGCCTTCAAAGATGAAAAATTCCAGCGGTTTGGGACATCATTTAACGCGACATATTCGTAAGCCAGCGGCCATAACCCGGGATCGAAAAAAGATTGAATCATGCCCATGTCGTAAATATACACAAAAACGTTGTTCCTGTCCATTGTGATTGCCGTACTCTGCTGATATATTAACAGGCAGATTTTTGATTGCGATTCTGTCAAAAACGGGTAAAGGCTTAACTTGAATCGCTCCAGCAGAAAGGACTTGTCATGCCAAACGTGAAATCGCTGCCAATGGCTTGGAATAGGCCGGTGGATCCTGTTTCGGACGGTGATTTTCATGCTCGCAAGACCAAGCCCGTTACCGCCGCCGACTTGCATGATGAGTTGTATTTGACGGGGGGTGTTGTGCGTGATTTTGCGATCACAGATGGGCTGACGGATATCGGCAAGCTTAAGGATGATTTTGATCACCGGCATGCGTCTTCCTGGCCGGCGGGTGAAAGCAGTCCGGACGGAAAATGCCATAATTTCGGCAAGATAGTTCCCTGTTATTTTGGTTTCTTGAATACCTCCAATTGGCGCGAAGCAATTGACGAGATTAAAAAACGGAACTTATATTTGTGTGATGTTTATGGATTTATTCCCGGGTTACGGGAGTCGCGCGAATCGGGCGGAGTATCTTCGTTTGCTGTTTCCGGTGAGGTTCAGAAATATATTCAGGAGACGCTGGGGGAATCATTTCTTGGCTGGGACAATGGCGAGCATGACGGCCGCTGGTTCTGGCAAAGCCTGCGCAATTATCCATCATTGGTGACGCGTCAGCAGGCATACAAATATTTCCAAGCATGGTTCCTTCCTTTTCTGGCCGATATCCAGAATACGGCCACCGCTTTATGCGGACTTACCTTTCCGCATTATTTTGCCAAAATGGATGGGCATCGCATGATTGGCGCCGAGTTTCTGGAGGGCTTGATCAGTGTGCCCATGTGGGCGGCCTGGGTCAGGGGCGCCTCGCGGCAGTATCAAATGTTTTGGATGGCCATCATCAGCTTTTTCAGCCGGTTTGGCCATAAATCATATGTGCAGGAAGGCTTTCTGCCCATTATTTCAGCGGATTGCATGGGGAGCGATGTTGGTAATCCCGCCTATCAGGGAGGATCTGACCATGGCCAGCCAATCAGCATAATGCGCCGTGTCTGGTATCTGGCCTTCATGTATGGCGTGAATATCGAGGCTTTGCAGGGGGCGCAATATATGGAAGACAATGTTTTGAGCCCTCTGGGCAAAATGCAGTTGCAGGCCACGAAGATATGCGCCAGGAATGAGAAACGCCGCGGTGTCCAGTATTGTCCGGTTGCCGCCTTGATTGACTTCCATGCCGGCTGGACTCCTCCCCGGCATTACTATTCGGATTCATTCTACACCGTGTGGGGTGGCATACCGTATGAGGCCGGCGACCATCAGGTTGATTTGTTTTTCCGTGAAATTTTTCCCGGCTATGAAAACGCCTCTTATTATCAGGACTTACGCGGTTACCTGACTCCAACCCCTTATGGCGATATTGTGGATGTATTGTTGTCGGATGTTGACGAGTCCATACTTGAGCGTTATGCCGTAGTCTGGGTGTTGGGCGAAATCCGGGTAGGGGACGAATTGCTCCATAAGCTTCTGGAGTACGCCGAAAAAGGCGGCCGGATTATCTGGGCATTGTCCCAGCTGGATGAGGAAGCCATATCCTCAATCGGCATCACCAAGATTGGCCCGGTCAAGACATCGCGTGAAACCATTGATGTGCAAACAAATCAACAATACCGCGAAGTGCCGTATTCCATTCCCCATGTTGAAGTCGGCGATGGCGAAGTCTTGTTAAAAGATGGCCAGGATCGCCCCGTACTTATTAGCAGAAAGCTTGGCAAAGGCGAAATATCCACCATTATTCCGCCGTTTGGAATGTCCAAAGAACGCGCCTTGCCGCATCCTGTACATGGCGCCGATCCGGCGCTTGACACGAATACGATCTGCTATTGCGACAAGCCGATGGATTCGCCTTGTCAGTTGCTGGAAGGGCTTAAAAAATTAATTTTCTCATATTTGGACTCATTCAATCTTGTTGAGATTAAGGCATCCCGGGATCCCATCATTGATGAGGCGGCGATAGGGCGTCCTGCGTTTGTCCAGTACGTCACCAACGTTAGGGAGACGCCGGACAAAATCATGCTTACCGTCGTGAACAACGAGCAGTTTCCGGTTTATGTCAAAATTAAGGCCAAAAACGCAAACATCGTCTCGGCTGTTGATCTTGTGCATGATGACGCGCCAATGGTTGTCAGAAACGGGCAACTGCCGCTGACGGTGTACCCGGGCGAAAGTGCTGACCGGAATATTTTCATAATCGAGCTCATCCTGGATCATCCCGTTGTTCAGTTTATGGAGAAGCAATGAAAAACCTTAAGGTTGGAATTAATGCCGCATACTTCCACCAGGACAAATTGCCTGCGGCGGTTAAAAAACTGGTGAAAGCCGGCTTCCGGAAAATAGAGTTTAATGGCGCGGCTCTGCGAAATATTGGCAAGGATGACTTGGCCGCCTTGTGTTCCTTCATGGATGCAGAAGGCGTAAGTTGTGCCGCAATTAATGCCGTGCCGGATTTGATGCCGGTCAGCTTGGGAAATCTAATCGCCTTGCAGTCCGGCGAACGCCAAAGAGCCTTGGATCATGTAAAACAGTGTCTTGAATTCGCCGGGGAATTATGCGCTTCTCGGATGGTATGCGATCTTGGCACAAGCACGGAAGACGCGATTCCTTTATCCAGGCAGAATGAGATTTTCCTTGAGTCCTTGAACACTATTTTGGACTGGGCGCGGGCCGACGGGGTTTCAATTGTGTTGCTGAATGTTCCCGGGCGCAGATGGATTGGCTGGGACATATTGCCTCCGGACCCGGCCAGGGTTGTTGAACGGTATGTGCCGCCCTGGCGATTATGGCCGAATGAGGAAGATTTATTGAAGGATATCGGCGGGCAGAAGGGGCGGGTGCTTTGGGGGTTTGATACAGCCAACGCCGTGGTCGCGCATGGCTCAACGCCATTCACTCTGGTGTCGGCGGTTACTCCGTATTTTGAGTATGGATTGGATGTTGTTTATCTCGCCAATCATCCCGGCCCTTATAACAAGGTCTGGCACCGTCTTTTATTGCATCAGCCGCTTTATGACGGTTGCTTTGCTGCCAGTGATTATGCCGCGCTCTTTGATGCGCTTGGCGTAAATAATTTCTCCGGTGAATTGATCCTGCAAATTCGCGAAAAACAGCCGTCAATGGTTTCGTTGCGAAAATCTATTGACTTTATTAAAAAATTAAATGATATCATTTAAGTGCGACCGATATGAACATTATAATATTAGAGGGTTAATAATGATCGTCAGCCAGCATGATCGTGATATTTTACGGCGGCTTGCGGAACGTAAAGCAAAGATTGCCAGTTTACCGGTTCAAAAACAACGCAACGATATGTGGACCCGCCTGAACGGGCTTAAAAAAGTCAAACCTATGGTCTGGATTTTCGAGGTGCCCTGGCACGAGATGAATGTGAATGACGAATTGACACTTGAATGTGAAAGCGAGTTCTGCCGGAATTTTGAAAACGACTTGCGTAGGGAACTCTACCAATGGGATCATATGCAGTGCGACATGGTTGTCGCGCCGGTCATTCCGGTAAGTCCGGTAGTGCAGGACACTGGATTCGGTTTGTCCGAAGAGGTTGACATCGTACGTACGGACACTGTCAGCGACGTTGTTTCTCGCCACTTTTATATTCAAATCCAGGACGAACACGATATTGAGAAGATCAAGATGCCCGAAGTCACCCTGGACCAAAAAGCATGGGATTATAATCATTGCCTGGCAAGCGATATTTTTGACGGTATTATTCCCGTTGAGAGGGCCGGCATCAAGTGGACTAGTATTGCTCCGTGGGATTTTCTGGTTCGCCTGACCGGAGTTGATAACATTCTCATGGATTTGAGTGTGCGGCCGGACTATGTGCACAAGCTCATTGACCGAATGACCCGGGGGTATCTTTACAGGTTGGAGCAGTATGAAAAACTCAATCTCCTGGCGCTTAATAATGAGACGTGGCTTGGCGGCGGTCCTCAGTTCACCGATGAACTGCCGCAACCGGATTGTAACCCCAGCAGGATCAGGCCGATTGACATGTGGGGACGCACTATGTCGCAAATCTTTTCTTCGGTATCGCCGGCCATGCATGAGGAATTCGCGCTCCAGTATGAATGCCGTTGGCTCAATCGCTTCGGATTGACATATTATGGATGCTGCGAACCGCTGGATAGAAAAGTCGATATCCTGCGCAAGCACGTGCCGAACCTTCGGAAGATATCCATGAGTCCGTGGTGTAATCTGGATCTGGCGATCGAAAACGTCAGGACGGATTATGTGTTTTCGCTCAAAACCAATCCGGCGGTGCTTGCTGAAGACAAATGGCATCCGGAAGCTGTCAGTCGCGATCTTGAAAGAACACTTGCCCGGCTAAAAGGCCTCCATGTGGAGATCATTATGAAAGACATCAGTACCGTCCGTTACAAACCGGAACGTCTCTGGGATTGGGCAAAAATTGCGATGGAGACGGCGGATAAAACCGCCTGACAACTTTAACGAAGCGGAAATTGCTATTTTGGGGAGGTGCATGATGAGCCGGCAAATCGCATTGGATAATATTTTCTTGCGGCCATCGTCGCGTTGGGGGCATGCCGAATACAGTCTTGGTTATCACCAGGAATATTTGGCAAAACGCACGGGGCTTTCTGCCGGCGATTCCGGACTGCTTCCTCGGGCCCACGACCTTTTTCAGTGTGATTTTTGCTGGCATGATAATGGCGGCCTGGTTGATTGGGCAAAAACCGGGCGGGTCACCGATATGGGACATGCCAGTTATGATGTGACGGGCAGCGATCAAAGGCCGCCAAAGCCGTGTCCTTTCAACTCCCCCGGAGAAATATGGGCGTTTGATGCGGTCAGCGAGTACGGACTTCCCGATTTTGACGAACAGATCAGGGCATATGACGATATTATCCAAAAGGTAAGGACACAGTATCCCGGACAATTGACCACGGGCGGGTACTATCCAACCATTATTTCCGGGGCCATCGCGTCTTTTGGCTGGGATATGCTTTTGCTGGCGGCCGCCGATCCGGTTAAAATGGAGAAAACTTTTGACGGTTTCTTCCGGCGGACATTGTTTTTCATGCAGGCTTGGGCAAAAACCAGCGCTGAAGTCATTATCCAGCATGACGATTTTGTCTGGACCGAGGGAGCGTTTATGAATCCGGATGTATATCGCAATGTTCTTGTTCCGCGGTACGCCGAACTCTGGAAGCCTTTGCACGCGGCCGGGAAAAAGGTGCTCTTTTGTTCGGACGGCAATTTTATGGAATTTGCCGGCGATTTGGCGGCGGCCGGAGCGGATGGATTTATTTTTGAACCGTGCAATGATTTTGATTTTATGGCCTCTAATTTCGGACAAACAAAATGTCTGGTAGGCAGTTTCATTGATTGCCGCGATCTGGCCTTTGGCAAGCGCGATGTTGTGCGCCGAAGCATTGATCGCACTCTTGCAAGCCTTAAGTGCTGCAAAGGCGCAATTGTCGCCGTCGGCAATCATCTTGCCCCGAATATTCCCGCCGACATGCTTGATTTTTATTTTGATTATTTGTTGCCGCGATTGAAACGTTGATGTCAGTGCAATGTAATAAAGGAGGGACTGAACATGACAAGACCGAAACCCGCCGAAGGTCACGCCGATTGGTTTGTACGAGACCGGTTCGGTATGTTTATCCACTGGGGAATATATTCCATACCCGCGCGCGGAGAGTGGGTGCGCAGCAAGGAAAAGATCCCGGACCGGGACTATCAGGAGTATTTCAAGGAATTCAACCCGGTGCGTTATGATCCGGCCGCATGGGCGCGCTTGGCCGCCCAGGCCGGCCAGAAATATGCCGTGCTGACCACCAAGCATCACGATGGATTTTGCCTGTTTGACAGCAACCTGACCGGGTTCAAGGCGCCTTGCACTCCGGCCCGGCGCGATCTGGTCCGTGAATATGTTGATGCCTTCCGCGCCGAAGGGTTGAAAATCGGTTTTTATCATTCGCTCCTTGATTGGCATCATCCCGCGTATCCGATTGACAAGTTTCATCCGCTGCGCGACGAGAAAGCCGGCCGGCGAAAACGCGCTTTTACGCAATACGTGGATTATCTCCATGGACAGGTCCGCGAATTGTTGACCAACTACGGACGGATTGACGTCATCTGGTTTGACTTTTCCTACGATAAAATGACGGATGAAACCTGGCGGGCGCGGGAATTGCTGGACATGATCCGCAAACTCCAGCCGCATATTGTCGTCAACAACCGGCTGAGCGCGGGACATTGTAATTTTAAATCGGGGCTGAAAACGGGCGATTTTGCGACTCCGGAGCAGATCGTGCCGGCCGATGGCTTGGTGGACGGCAACGGCAATGCCGTGCCGTGGGAAGCCTGTATGACGTTGAATGAAAACTGGGGCTATGCCTGTTCCGATGCCAAATACAAAACACCGCGGGAAGTGATCCGGATGCTGGTTGAATGCGTCAGTAAAAACGGGAACCTGTTGTTGAACGTCGGTCCCAATGCCAAAGGTGAAATACCCGTTGAAGCCGTGAAAATACTCGGGGAGGTCGGCCGCTGGATGGGGGAAAACTCGGAAAGTATTTACGGCTGCGGGGCGGCCGGTTTGCCCAAGCCGGAATGGGGCAGATTTACGCGAAAAGGCAAGCTGCTCTTTGCGCACGTTTTTGAGCGGCCGATGGGGCCGTTGGTATTGCCGGGCCTGCGCGGAAAAATACGCAAGGCCCGCTTTTTGCGCGACGGCGCCGAGGCGCGCATCCAGGAACCATGGAACGCCACCGACTGCCGGGAAGATGAATTTCTTTCCCTGCCCGACAACATGCTCCCGGATGCCAATGACACCGTGATTATGCTGGAATTGAAATAAGGAGGAGCAACCCCATGTTAATTCAGCTTCGCCGCATGACGGTCGGAATGATTGCAGGCGTGCACTTGGTTTTTACATCTGTCTGTACATCCGGTATGGGAACGGGAGACGTTGTTGTCGCAACCAATGAGGTTCTAAATTATCATTTGCAAAAGGATCAAACCTCCGTGACTTTCGTGCTGACTAATAACGTGGATGAGTCGTATTTATGGGTCATGGTAAGAGCCTGCGACAACCGGAAAATAGAACACGCGCCGGGCGGACTGTTGAAGGTTGAGGTCAACGGCGTGGAACTCGGCACGAATCGCATGGTATTGCAGTGTGAAACATTCCGATTGCCGATTAGTCCGAATCCCGCATCAAGGCACGGGGCGAGGAAACATGATGCGATAGATGACTGTAAATTCAGGGGCTGGCGTTTTAAATATGACGTTGATTTTGTGATGAATAATCAGTGTCTCACTCTTCCTGTAGACGATTTTAACAGGAGATATATGACAAGCGATCTTAATCACTGGTATGCGTTCAATGTCAAGGGGATTGTAACTAGCGGCGAAAACCGGGTAACCCTGACCGAACAGGTTCCTCCCGGCCAGTTTAAAAGCTATAATTATGACGGATTTATGGTGGGAGCACTCGGGTTTGGAAACTTGGAAGACATGCAAGCGCGCGTGGCGGCCTATGAAAAGCAACAGATCACGATTGACTCCGAAGAAATGAGTTATGAGAAAATCGCCGAAAAGCAATATAATCTGGAAATCCCAAAGGGCTTGGCGCAAAAGTTCGCGGTGAACAATGGCTTTATCCGCCGGAACGGCAAGCCGTTTTTTATGGCCTATATGAATTCCTGGCATTCAGGCCGCGCTGGTGCGCTAAAGATCTGTAACTATTATGGATTGATCAATACTAGAATGGCGGGCAATCATCTAATGGCTCAGGAAATATTCAGCTTGCCGATTTGGTTAAAAGACGGGTGGGATAAATATCATTACCAACCGTACGAAATCGGTCAGCTCTTGAACGAGATGCGGTTAAGCTATGACCAGGGCATATTGTCAATGTTCTATTGCATGCAGGCCCATGTGCTTTGGGACTCATATCTGCCGGATAATTATCCGGCAGTAGTCGTGCGAACTGCGGATAGTATGTCGGCTAAATCTCCGGAAAGCGGACAGATATTGCCCAACCATGCCGCTCCGCTGTTACGTGAATACTTAATGCAGATTCATACCGTGCTTGGCCGGGAGTTCAGGAATCATCCGGATGTCATCGGCGGAAGTTTTTGGGAGGAAATGGGCTGGCGAACGGGGCAGGCTCCCAAGAAAATGATTCCCCAAGGTCCGGAAGACCTAAAACAATATCGGGAATGGCTGGTAAAAAAATATGGAACGATCAAACGGCTGAATGAAGAATGGAGTATGGGTTATAAAGAGTTTGATAATGTAAAGTTTCCGGAATACAAGGAACAGACGGCAAACTTCGCTAATTTCCAGTTATGGCGGAGTGAGGCAACGGTTAAATGCACAAAAATTATATACGAAGCATTCAAAAGCACCTCGCCGGATCAGCTTGTGATGGGCCAGAAAACGTATGGGGATATCGGGCTCAGCTTTGGATATTGGGCGCACGATATTGATAATTGGGCATTGACTGAGTGGACGGACGTGTCGCGCGAATACTCCGCGAGTTCAAGCGCCATGGCTCATCTTGGCCGGGCGTCATGCCACGCATTCGGCGGCAAGGTAATGGAGGCTAATAATTGTTTTTCAGCCTGTGAGTTCAGACAATGGAACGAGACTAACGAATGGCATTATCTCTTGGATTTAAAAGGTAAAGCAACTCATCCATTTATCATGCGGCAGTTTTTTAGCGGCAATAAGGCTATTCATTGGGAAATGTATGATTTGAATTATGGCGGCGACTATCATTTTATTCATTACAACAAACGCTGGCGCAAAGACGGTAAACAATGGACAGGAAAAAAGATTGAATATGATAATCCAGGGGGCGCGGATGTGGTAATTGAGGAACGGACGCTTAAGATTGCCCGGGCCCAGCAGTGGGTGATGAGAAATGCATCGCTTGTTTTGCCGGCTAGTGTGCCGAAGTCGGATGTGGCGGTGTTGATGACGACTGCCTCACGGATGATCGGACACGATCCGAAAAATAAACTGTTCCGGACGAAAAAACTTATCATGGGATGGGTTGATAATGCCGGTCAGGATTTTTATGTGTTGGGTAGCCTGTTTGACAACATGCATCTGACGTTTGACTGCGTGGAGGAACGGATCATAGATGAAATATTCAAATACAAGGTGTTGATCGTGGGATACCAGGCCAACGTGATGAGCCGGAAGACGGCGGAGAAGATCAAGGAGTATGTCAAGAAAGGCGGCACAATCCTGTTCTATCCCGAAGCCGGCACGTGGGACAGCGTTAATTTCCAGAAAGACAAGGCTGTTAATGAAATATCGCCCGGATTCGGACTGAGCGACCTTTGTGGGGCCAAGATAGATAATGATAAAATCATTGAACAAAACGGCATAGTAGTCAAAAAAGAGATAAGCGGATACAAGGCCGGGGAAACCGTGATGACCAACCGTTATTACGGCGTCAAGCTTGAATCAGCCGGAGGAGAAGTCATGGCCACAACCGAAGCCGGCCAGCCGGTACTGGTGAATGGGGCGAACGGGAAAGCGTGGTATTTCAGCGGATATCTCGGTCTGACCTATTTCCAGAGTTATCCCGCGCATGAACGTTTTGCCCAACTGGTTGAGGGTATATTGAAATCAGCAGGGGTTGAAAAGCCGGTGGATATTGAGGGGATGGCAGACCGGCGGAAGGTAATTCCCGGTCTGCTGGAAGGGGAAGCTTACTGGCTGGTTGGGGTGAATAACTTTGACGATCAGGGGCAGAAATTAAGGATAAAAATAAATCAAATTCCGGAAGGTGAATACGAGGTGGTGGATATCAGCGGTGAAGGTTTCACATTTGAAAAAAGTGAAGATGGCAATTGCCACATGAAACCCGATCCGGAAGGTGCGCGGGTAAAATATGCGACAGAAAAGATCAGCGGGAATGATTTGGCAAAGAACGGGTTTGAAGGGAATGTTGGAAAATATATGAGCAAGGTCTGGCTGATCAGTCCGGCGGGGGTTGAGGTGTGGGTGAACGCAACGAAAGAAGCATTGCGTTCATACGTGGAACTGAAGAAGCCGCTGAAAATCGTAATCGGTGCCGGCGCCGATGATGAAATAAAAGGTCTTTCCGCTGAATTGAGCAATGTATTGGAAGGCAAGGGGATGAAAGTTGAGGTTGTAAGTGACGATGCCATCAAACGGAAAGTGATGGAAGGGAAATTGGTTGAAGACGGGTATGAATTGGAGAAATATTTTCATAAGGTGATTGATGATGACGCCAACCTGATTGCGATCGGCAATGCCTCAGAGAATAACGTAGTAAAACATCTGGAGACGGCCGGGAATTATGTGTTCAACAAGGTGCCGGAAATGGTCAGTGAAAAATATCCCGGGAAAGGACGCGGGGTCATTCAATTGGTGGAAAGCATCAATCACTTTTCCTATGATGCCACCGATAAAGGCCGTGATGCAATTCTGGCTGGTGGGAGCGATCGGGATGGGACGATAAAAGCAATAAATGAATTGGCAAGGATCATGAAATTAAAGTGATATCAGAGAGTATCTTGTGGGAAAGTTTAAACGTATGAGCAATCCGCCTGACGGTGTCGGACGGCGTTATAAAAGAAACTTTAGGCATGAAGTTTCTGAAAGGAGGGAAACGTGATACATGGCAAGATAATAAGATTCACTACGGCTTTGTTGTTCGGAATAATTTTAAACATTTATGGGTTCATTGGTGCATCCGACATAGGTACGGTTGTCATCGCAACCAATGAGGTTGTAAACTACCCTCTGCCAAAAGGCCAGCCGTCCGTGGTCTTCGTGTTGACAAATCATTTTGACGATCCTTATTTGTGGATCATGGCGAGGGGCTGTGAGTCCGGGAGAAATGAAAAATTTCCGAACGCCCGATTAAAAATTGAAGTCAATGGCGTGGCAATTGGATCGGAGTATTCCGTATTGCAGGGTCAGACCTTTCGGACGCCGCTGCATCCATATAATAGACTGAATGAATTAAAGAAGTATAATCCCGAACTAAAGTCGTGGCGGTTCAAATGGGACGTGGATTTTGTGCTGAATAATCAGCGTGAGAGCTGCTGGCTCTATAATACCACTACGCTTGATCTAAATCATTGGTATGCGTTTAATCTTAAGGGGATTGCGGGTAAGGGTGTAAATAAGGTGACATTGACGGAAGATGTCCCGCCGACAATGAAAATTAACCATCTTTACGACGGGTTTGTCATTGGGGAGATCAGGTTTGGGACCCTAGAAGATATGAAACAGAGCGTGGCGGATTATGAGAAGCAGCAGATCGCAATTGATTCCGAACAATTGAGCTATGAAAGACGGGCCAGGGGGCTGTACAATCTGGAAATCCCGAAAGGCCTGGTGCAAAAGTTTGCGGTCAAGAATGGTTATATCCACCGGGACGGCAAGCCCTTTTTTATGGCCTATGCTAATAGCTTTGACGTCGGTCGCGAGAGCGTCCTGAAGATTTATAATTATTACGGATTGATCAACGTGAGAATGGCTTGCCATTTCCTGCCCATGGAAATATTCGGTTTGCCAATCTGGCTGAAGGAGGGTTGGGATAAATATAATCTTCAACCGTGGGAGATTGGACAGATTCTAAACGACACGCGGTTAAATTACGATCAGGGAATCATGACGATCTTGTATAGTACGGAGTCGTTTGGGTTACAGCGGATGGATTATTGGTTGGATAATTATCCGGAGGTAATTGCGCAAACCGCAGATGGGACGAGGTTGACAAATGAGTCCGGGCATATGCACCCCGATCACACCTCTCCGGTATACCAGGAGTATTTAAGGCAGAGCCATACTGTTATGGGCCGGACTTTCCAGGATCATCCCGGAGTTCTGGGATTAAGCGCCTGGGAGGAAATGGGCTGGCGGATTCCGCAGAGTCCCGGGAAACTAGTGCCACAAAGCCCGGCAGACCTGAGACGCTACCAGGCATGGCTGGAAAAGAAATATGGCGGAATCGGGAAACTCAACGATGAATGGGGAGCGGATTATAAGACGTTTGAGGATGTCAAATTCCCGGAGTGGAAGGAACAGACGGCCAACTTCGCCAATTTCCAGGCATGGCGGAGCGAGGCAACGGTGAAATGCGCGGAAATCATCTACAAGGCATTCAAAGAAGCAGCGCCGAATCAGCTTGTGATGGGGCAAAAAACGCATGGCGATCTCGGGTTCAGTTCGGGATATTGGACACATGCCATTGATAGCTGGGCCCTGACGGAATGGACCGACATATCGCGGGAAACTCCAACCTCCGCCATGGCTTCCCTGGGGTTGGCCTCATGCCGGGCCCAGGGAGATAAAGTCATGGAATTGGCCATTTGGTGTTTACATTGTGATTATGTGCAAAACGAATCTCCTTCTATGGATCCGAAGAAGAAAAAAGCGCCATATTCATATATCATGCAACATGTTTTCAGAGGGTATAAGGCCCTACATTGGGATGCGTATGATCTTAATTACGGTGATTTTCATTTAATCCATTATAACAAACGCTGGGCCAAAGGAAGCAAAACCTGGGATGGCAAAGATAAGCGGTTTGCCAGTTCCGGAACGGCGGACGTGGTGATGGAGGAACGAACCCTGAAGGCTGCCCGGATCCAGCAGTGGATCATGCGCAATGCATCGCTGATCTTGCCCGCAAATGCGCCGAAATCGGATGTGGCCGTATTGATGACGACCGCCTCGCGCATGATCGGATACGACCTAGAACACAAATTGGCATTGATCAAAAGAATCAATGCCTACTTTGACAACGCAGGGCAGGATTTTTACTTCTTGGGCGCTTTGTTTGACAATATGCATCTGAAATTCGATTGCGTGGAAGAGCGAGTCATTGATTACATATTTAAATACAAGGTATTGATCGTGGGTTACCAGGCCAACGTCATGAGCCGGAACACGGCGGAAAAGATCAAGGAGTATGCAAGGAAGGGTGGCACGGTCATATTCTATCCAGAAGCCGGCACCTGGGACAGTATTAATTTTCAGAAGGACAAGACTGCAGGCGAAATATCGCCGGGATTCGGTTTGAGCGAACTTTGCGGGGTAAAGATAGAAAACGACAAAATCATTGAGCAGAACGGTATGCTGGTAAAGAAAGAGATAAGCGGATACAAGACCGGCGAGACGGTCATGACCAACCGGTATTTCGGCGTGAAACTGGAATCAATCGGCGGAGAAGTAATGGCAGAGACCGAAGACGGACAGCCGGCTTTGGTGAAAGGCTGGAACGGCAGGACATATTACTTTGGCGGATATCTCGGGTGCATGTATCACCAGGGAGCCCGAGAGCACATTGCGCAGCTTGTTGAAGGCATCTTGAAATCGGCCGGAGTCGAGAAGCGGGTGGAAATAGAAGGTATGGCGGATCGAAGGCAAGTCATGCCTGATCTGCTAGAGGGAGAAGGATATTGGCTTGTCAGTGTGAACAACTTCGGCGATGAGGGGCAGAAGCTGAAGATAAAAGTGAACGGCCTGCCAGAGAATGAATATGAAGTGGTGGATATAAGCGGGGAAGGATTGACATTTGAAAAGGACGCAGGGGGCAGCTTTCACCTGAAACCCGATCCGGAGGGAGCCAAGGCGAAATACGTGACGGAAAAAATCAGCGGGAAAGAGTTGGCAAAAGCCGGTTTTGAAGGGAAGGTTGAAAAATACATGAGCAGGGTCTGGCTGATCAGGCCGGCTGGGGCGGATGTGTGGGTGAACGCAACGAAGGAAGCTTTACGCTCGTATGTGGAATTGAAGAAGCCGTTGAAGCTAGTAACGGGGTATCGGAGTAACGGCGACGAGGAGAGAACCGTAGAGGAATTAAGGAAGCAATTAACTGACAAGGGATTGACGGTAAAGGTGGTCAAGGATGATGAGATTAAGACTAAAGTAATTGAAGGGAGTCTGGTTGAGGATGGTTATGAACTGGAGAAGTACCGACATGTGGTTATTGACGAGGACGCCAATCTGATTGTGATCGGCAACGCCGCTGAGAACAGCGTGGCTAGGCATCTGGAGACAGCGGGAAAATATGTATTCAACAAAGTGCCGGAAATAGTGGATGAGAAATATCCCGGCAAGGGGCGCGGAATCATCCAGTTGGTGGAAAGCATTAATCACATTTCGTATGACGCGACAGACAAGGGGCGGGATGCGATCCTTGTTGGCGGCAGCGACCGGGATGGTGCGATAAAAGCAATAAATGTATTGGCAAGGATTATGAATTTAAAGTGATTGCAGGGGAGGTCCTTGTGCGATTGACGATAATTATTATTACTGCAATATTTGTCGCTTATTGTAATGCTACTACGCATTATGTGGTGCCGCCGGGAACGGCAGGCGTAACGCCTGCTGATCCTTACACAAATTGGTCAATCGCGGGGACTAACATTATTGATGTGGTAAATGCCGCGGCGACCAGTCCGGCTCCTCGCGTGGTTTGCGTGACCAACGGCACATATTATCCGACAAATCAAATATATTCAACAACTGCTATTGCATTGCAAAGCGTTAATGGCCGGGACAAAACTGTTTTGGACGGAATGGCGAGAACCAACAATCGTTGCGTTCAGGTGCTGAATAACGTCGCTGGAGCGATATTTGACGGGTTCACTCTTACAAATTACAACTATACCGCTGATTATGGATTGGTATTGGGGATACAAAATGTAAAAAATTGTCTTTTTGCCGATAATTCGCTCAAGGGCGGAAGCGTTTATTCGTCAGGAATCAGGAGCCTGTCTGTTACCAACTGTATTTTTAGAAATAATGCCGGACAGAGTGCTCCAGGAATATTTGCGAATGCTCCGACGCCGTCAGTTTTGATAACCGATTGTCATTTTGAAAATAACCGTGCTGTCTATTTTTTTGCAGGAGCTTGTGACGTAAGAAGTTCTAATAACGTAATTTCAAATTGTGTATTTACGAATAACAGATCTATTCTCGAGAGCGGTGGTGCAATTAACTTTGATACAGGAACAACGAACAATCTTGTTGTGGGCTGCATGTTTGTTAACAATAAAGCAGAAAAGTTCGGCGGGGCGCTCCGCGCACGTGGCGCAAGAACAACGATCGAGAATTGTCGGATAAGTGGTAACATGGTCACTAATATAGGCGGCGGCATTTGGGGGACAAATATGACAATTCGAAATTGCCTGATTGTACAGAATCAAGCCTTAACGAATATCGGCGGCGGCATATGGATGACCAACAGCACTATTGAAAGTTGTACAATTATCAGCAATTATGCCGGAATTGCCGGGGGAGGACTATATATTGACGGTCTAGGAAGCAGTGGGACAAACAATATCATTTATTTCAACACAGCGGTCAACGCGGCGAACTTTACCAACACGGGGGGAAACACAGGATTGAATTATTCCTGCGTGATTCCGGTGGTGGGTGGGATGGGTAATATCACGAACAATCCCGTTTTAAAAGATCTGGCCGGCGGTGATTATCGTCTGCGCATGACCTCGCCCTGCGTTAATGCCGGGACAAACCAACTCTGGATGACGAACGCGGTTGATTTGGCCGGGAACGCGCGCATTCTAAAAACCATAGTGGACATGGGCGCGTATGAAACGCGTTTGTGGCAGGGGACCATTTTTAAAGTGCCTTGATGCTGATTCTTTATAGAATCCATTTGCGTTCTATGTTTATAAGATTATGGCAGGTTTTCCCCGTTCGCCGGGGGGATCGCTTCCGTTGAGATGATTTCCGACTTGTTGAATGTTTTAAAAATACCCGGCTCGATTTCCACTTTGCAATCGCCGTTGGCAAATGTGTCGCGGATAATGCCCCGGAAAGTCTGTTCCGGTTTGTCGCCGGTGCGGATGATTATGTTCGGCACAAATGGCACGGGGCGTAAGGCGAGTTTTTCATGAACGATGATGGTCTGCTTGGGCATGATGTCAAATGTGCGCTGAATGTCAATGTACCCCTTCTTGGCGAACTGCAGTTGATGCCGGCCCTGCGGGATAAAATCAATCTGAAGCTGGTCGGAGATTTGATCGCGGCCGCGGGTTTTTGTTGTCCCGCGGAATTCGCCGTCCAGGTAGATGTTTATTTCCGACGGCAAGGTTGAGATGAGCATGGTGCCGCTGGATTTGACAAGACGAAATTCCACGACGGTTTCCCCGCCGAAAGTCACCACATTGGTTTGGGTCAGTGAATCATAACCCTGCAGTTCGGCGCGGATCACATATTTGCCCGAGGGAATGTTGGTGGCGTTGAGCGGTGATTCAGTTTTGAACTGGTTGTTCAGGTAGATGCGCGCCTTGGACGGTTCTGAAAGAACGGTCAATTTGCCGGGCAGGGATTTTAAGGTTGATGATATTTTCTGCTTTTCGCCCGCCTGCAAGGAAATTTCATACTGGACGGAAGAATACCCCTTCAGGGCCACTTCAATGGCGTGTTTGCCTGTTTTTGCTCCGGTCAATTTCAAGGGGGTTGTTCCAATGATCGCGTCGTCCATGGTGACGACGGCGCCGGTCGGCGAAGATTCCACAAAAAGCTCGGCCGAATCGGGAGTGAGGATTGCGTTGACCTTTAATGGCGTTCGATCCTCAACGTTGAGATTCAGGGACTTTGGGATATATCCCAGCTTGCTGATCTGCAGGCGGCTTTCGCCCATCGGGAAATTATGCGAGAAGAAAGGCGTCTTGCCGATGTTTGCGCCGTCCAGGGCGATGTCGGCGCCGGACGGGACGGAATGAATGAGAACCAGGCCTTTCAGGGGGTCAAGGCTGATTTCCACGGCGAGCCGTTCGCCGGGTTTCGTTGCAACGGTGATGCGCGTTTCGCGGTAGCCCGGTTTACGGGCGACAATAATATGTTCGCCCGCGACAACGGGGGCGATCGTTGCCGGAGTGCTGCCGCAGGTGACGGAATCGCAAAACAAATTCGCGCCGGCCGGATCGGTGGTGACATAAATCTGGGCGTTTTTTTTCAGGTCCGCGGGCGCGCAGGCGGATAACGCGGCCAGCAGACAGCAAAAACCAGCAAGCCCGAGACCGGGGAAAAAAAACCGGCTACTGACTCCTGGCTTCTGACTCTTTGTGTTATTTTTCATTTTTTCTTCAAATGCCGTTCGACGTCAATTAATTTTTTCTGCGCGTCCTGGTATCGTTCATCGGCGCGGTCGGACACTTTTTCCAGGAGAATGCGCAGGTTCAGCGCGGCTTCATTCCAGTCCCTGAGTTTTATGGCCCTTTCGGCGAGGAAGAGATGGTTTTGGCGGGTTTCTTCCAGTTCCCGCTCGCATTCGCGGCGCAGCGCGACGGTGTCGGCGTAGTAATCCGGCTTGGGGTCAACGGTTTCAAGATACCATTCGGTTTCTTTGAGCGAGCGGATGGCCAGCGCAAGATTTTCGCGCTTGACCTCGCGTTGATCATAAAGACTGCGACCGAGCAGCGCGGAAGCTTTCGCCAGTTCAAGCAGTTTTTCCCTGGTCAGGGCCAGGGCGGTCAGCCCGATTTCATTCTGGGCAAATTCCTCGATTGCCTCGCGGACTTTTTTAAATTGTTCAGGTTCAATGGTGTTTAATACTTTTACGCGGCTGGTTTTCCGGCCGATGGTGACCGTCAGGTCCCAGCGGTCATAGACTTCCTCAATGCTGCCCTTGTATAGTTCCTTGAGACTGCTGAAATCCGATTGAAGGATGGTGTTGGCGAGCGAGTTGATCAGTTCCCGGTCAATTTTTTTGCGCTGATTTTTCGGCACATGCCTCTTGTTTTCAAGGTCGTCAATCTGGACGGAAAGTTCGCCGTTTTGCAGTTCCAGCTCGTATCTGAAAATATTTTTCGGGCTGGCCTGGATTTTTTCATAATAAATTTCAAGCGCCGTGGACTGTTCGCCCGCGGGCGGGCCGTAGGCGCTTCCCGGCTCAGGCGATTTTAAAAAAAGTGAAAGAAGCGAAAGGACCGCCGCGCCGCCGGCGATCACGAGCACGACCGTTAACAACTTTTTCCGGCCGTTGTTTCCGGCGGGGGGTCTTAATAAAAATTCGGGTTTGAGGTCCGCGGGCTGGGGATCCGGGTTGCTGAAAAGATGGGCCGTTGATGACGAAGGAAACTCGTCGCTGAGCACCTTTAAAACCGTGTCGCCGAGCATAAGTCGGTCGCCGATCAGCATGCGGGTGATATGGGCCGGCTCTGAATTAAGCATGGTGTTATTGGCGCTGCCGAGGTCTTCAACCCACAAGCCCTCGTTCGGCTTGAAAAAAATGCGGCAATGATAACGGGACATGACCGGGTCCTTGAGCACAATATCGTTATTGCTTGAGCGCCCGAGGCGCGCCCCTTCCGCCCGGATTGTTATTTGCCGGCCTTTGTCCGGGCCTGCTTCCACAATAAGATGAATAAGCTTTTCTTGCGTCATATGCCTGCCATCTGAATTTCTGTTTTTAAATTACCTAGTTATCTTGAAGAAATCAATTGAAAAAAAAGAAATAGCCCGCGCAAATATGCGAGAGTCATCCCGGTCAGCTCTGTCCCGGGGTCCCCGCCTTGTCGGTTGTTCCCGAGACTGTCCCCCTTGTCTCCCGGATGAAGCAGGCGGCGGCGGCCGAACAGACCGCCAACCCCGCACAGCCGGCAAGGATCAGCCGGTAAGCAATTGTCGGGTAAACAATGCCCTGGCTGGTCAGGGCGGCTTGTTCCCGGAAACAATCCATAACCACCCCGGAAAGGTTGGTGATGATGGCGACGACGACGTAGGCCGCGCAATTGGCAAGTCCTACCGATGTGGCCGCCGCCGGGCCGGGATTTACTTCCTTGACGGCCGAGAGGGTAATCGGCGAAGGCGAGGCGGCCAGGGCAAATAAGACGAAGCCGGCGCCGATCAGGCGGTGATCCGGATGGCCGTGAATGAAAATCGTCAGCAGGACAGTCGTCGCGAGCATTAAAAATGAGCCTGCCAGGATTATCGGTTTGCGCCGGTTGCCGATGATGCGCGAAATTAATCCGGAGACCGAGGCGATGCTCGCGCAGACCGTCATCATTATAAAAGTTATCGCCGCGGCCCGGGCGGATGATATTCCGCAGCAGTCCGTCAGCATTTTTTTCCCGATGGTCGCCTGAAAAAGAAAATAAACCGAAAAGTTGACCGCGCCGACAATCATGGGCGGATAGCTTAACCGGTTGCGCAGCACGCTGGCGATGTAGATGGTTGTTGAGCGCTGGACCGCTTGCGCCCGGGAAACCGGGAATTTACGGAAAATAATTGCGGCGATGATTAACGCCAGGAGGCATAGGATGCCGGCGGCAAACATGGCGTTCCGCCAGCCGAAATGACTGATGGCCTGTTCAAGCGGGTAGGTGCCGGCAATGCCGCCGCTGTATCCGATCAGGAGCGCAACGCCGAGCCAGATCGCGAAATGGCGCGGATTAAAGAGCGTGTCAATTTCCTTTACCAGACTGATAAAGATCGTGCTGGCGCCGACCGCCAATATGGCCCGGGTGAGATAAAGCATTGCGAGCGACTGCGAGAGCGGAAAAAGAATTGAAGCGCAAACAAGCACTGCGGCTCCCGCCAGCATTGTGCGCCGGCCGCCGAACCGGTCGGCAAAAATGCCGATGAAAAACTGGGCGAAACCATAAATATATAAAAATATTGAGCCAAGCGCGGTAATGGCCGCCGCGGTCGTCTTGAAGTCGCCCTGCAGCTCGTCAAAACACATGCCCGGCACGGCAATGCGCTGGAAATACGAGAAGAAATAAATCAGGCACATGCTGAGGAGCAGAAGAAGTTTGTGCCATTCGTTATAAGGAAAGATTGATTTCCGGCTCATAGGACACATGGGTTGTTCGGCATTCACTTGGCGGCCCCCGGGGGATGGTATCGAAAATCATTCGGGGTGATTTTGTAACGCTCCTTGAAATTGTTGCAAAGATGGCTGGCGTTTGCGAATCCCCAATGTTGAGCGATGGTCTCCAGCTTTTCATTGCTTGTAAGCAGGGCGTGTTTAACGCCTTCAAGCCGGCATTGGGTGATATATTCTGGAATAGATGCGCCGACAAACTCCTTGAAGGACAGCGCCAGTTCCCGCGGCGAGATGCCGGCATGCTGGGCGATCCTTCGGATGGTCAGCTTTTCACGGATGAATTGACGTATATATTGCACGGCATTGATTATTTTCAAGGGCTGCGGCCGGATCTTTGAGTTTTGCCTGAGCGAGGATATGCCGGCATTTCTCAAAAGCGTCATGAAGAATATCGTGAGCTTGAGCTGGATGACGGCCTGCCAGCCGCTGCGGCGGCCGGAATATTCCGAAAGAAGCTCTTCCGCCATCCGGATATTAGCTGTCCGCTGCGACGGCGCTGCCGGTTGTATTTTCGTTTTGAGATCGGGAATGATGAACGGCAAATACGGCAGAGGAGCGTTGTCCGGCATGATTTTCAAAAGGAATGCGGGCAGGAAAAGAATGACGATTCTGCGGGCTCCTTTCTTCGGCACTGTCCAGCCGTGCGGTTCCCACGGACCGTAACACCAGAAGTTGCCGGGTGTCAGGCTGCTTTTTGTCTGGCTGTCGAGAAAAAAATACTCACCGCCGGTGACAATGCCGATTTCGCAGAAATCATGCGTATCGCATTTGATTTCGGTGGAATGACGGCTTGCGCCGTGTTCAATGATCAAAGGATTGGATTCCGACAGCGGATGCCGGGTAACCGGCGCCGAGGCGAGATGAAGCAACAATTCCTTGCGTCTGATTGTTTTGGGTGAATTGCTCATCGGTGGAAATATAATACATTGTTCCAGGCGGCACAATTTTTAATGTAAAAAAATGCAAAAGAAAGCAGCGATTTTGCAATTTAAAAATATGGCTTGAATTACCGCTTCAGGGTATAAATGGCTCAGAAAGTCAATAAGTTTTTCAATAAATGGGAGTAGATATGTCAAAAAAATGTTATAAATCAGTGATACTAGGATGTGGTCCGCGCGCAGCTGCGCACATTGAGGCGTATGAAGGAATCGGGGAGATTAAGCTGGCGGCGGCCTGCGATATGCGCAGGGAAAGACTGGTCGATTACGGCAAAAAATACCGCATTCCGCGCCTTTACGAGAGCCTGGAAAAAATGCTCGCACAGGAGAAAGCTGACATTCTGCATATTGTCACGCCGCCCGCAATCCGCGAGGAGCCGATGGAACTGGCTGCGCGTTACGGCGTGAAGGGGATCATCGTCGAAAAGCCCATTGCGCTCAATCCGGCCCAGGCCGAGAGGATCAAAGAGTTGGCCGGGCGGACCGGCATGAAAATTGCCGTGAACATGCAACGGCGTTATTTCAAGACCTGCCAGGATTTGAAGAAAATTATGGATGAGGGAAAAATCGGCGACATTCATTGGATACGCTGTGTTACCAGGGGGAACATACTTTCCTGCGGGCCTCACATGGTTGATCTGGTGTTGTATTTTCTGAATGACGTTGCGCCACTACGCGCCTGGGCAGGCGCGGCCGGCATGAACGGTTATGACTATGGTCATCCGGCCCCGGCAAACATGTTGATTCAATATATGTTTCCCGGCGAAAAGGTGGTTTATTTCGAGGATGCGGAAGATGCGGTCGGCACGATCGGTGAAAAGGAATTCTGGCAGCATCTTGAGCTCGATTTCTGGGGCACGAAGGGGCGGGCGTGGTGGGCGCAGAACCGTGATTGGGGCTATCATGCGGAGGGAATGGAGAAGGCATATGTGGAAAAATGTTCCTGGGAAGGGAGCGACGTGCCCGGGCAACGGGAATTCACCCGTGCCATGGCGCGCTGGCTGGATGACGACCGGAATGTACATCTGAATTGCCTGGTCAACACCATGAAGGGGTTTGAGGTGATCATGGCCACGCTTCAGTCGGCATATACCGGGAAACGGGTGGAACTGCCGTGTGCGGTTCCGGATGATATTGTGGACAAACTGGAGGCGAAACTTAAATGAAGGAAAAAGCACTGACAGTTGCAATTGTCGGACTGGACGGCCATGGACCGGTGTTCACGCAGCAGGTCAACGAGGCGCGGGCGGTCAAAGGAATGAAAGTCGCCGCCGCCATGCCGTATCCTTCGGCCATGGTCTCAAGGAAACAACTGGCGGCCAACGTGGAAGCCGTGCGCAAGTTGGGCGTTGCGATCGTGAACACACCGGAAGAACTTGCGGTCAGGGCGGATGGAATTCTAATTCTGCATGATGACGGTTCCAAACATCTTGAGCTGGTGCGGATGTTTGCGGATAAGGGCAAACCGCTCTTTGTGGACAAGCCTTTTGAGGCCAACGCCGGGAAAGCGCGCGCCATCCTGGATTTATGCCGGAAATATGAGGTGAAAATATTCAGCGCCTCATCGCTGCGTTTTACTTTGGAAATGCAACAGGTTCTGGCAGATGGTAATGGTGAAGATATTCTTTCGGCCATGACATATTCGCCGTTTTTACTGAGACCTTCCATGCCCGGTTGGATTTATTACGCAATCCATGCCGTGGAGCCGCTCTATGCGCTGTTGGGGCCTGGATGCCGCGAGGTTCGCTGTGTCAATCACAAACAGGGACCGGTGGCAATCGGCATCTGGCGGGATGGACGCCTCGGAGTTGCCAGGGGGATTTGCAGGGGGGTGGGGGTGCATGGTTATGGTTTTACGGTCTGGAAGGAAAAGAAAATCGAAACGGCGGTGATTGATGTTGAAAAAATATATCAGGAACTGTTGAAGCGGATCAAAAAATTCTTTGAGACCGGCCAGACGCCCGTGCCGCCGGAGGAATCGGTGGAAGTGATCGCGTTCATGGAGGCTGCCAATAAATCAATGGCAAACAATGGCAGGCCGGTCAGGGTGCAACGTTAACCTGCTTATCTCACAACCTGATTCAGGTTGTGAGATAAGCACCGGTCCGCCAATGCCTTGGGAAGGCATTGGCGCCGGCCGAAGCAGACGGAACGTCGCTTCGGGGCAACCCCGAAGTGAAGCGCAAAGCGCTTCTACTTCGGCCCTTCGGGCGCATTTCTCACGGGGCGTGTGAGAAATGCGGGTTAACTCCGCAATGCAGGGGATGATTTTTAAGTATTGGTAAAATGCCTGGGATGGGAGTCGAACCCATACGACCTTTAGGGTCATCGGATTTTTCCGCCGTAGGCGGATCCGCCATTGGCGGAAAGTCCGATATGTCAATCAGGGTGGAAATTTGCCTGGGATGGGAGTCGAACCCATACGACCTTTAGGGTCATCGGATTTTAAGTCCGATGCGTCTGCCATTCCGCCACCCAGGCGTATCTTTCCTTGAGCCACTTCCGGCCTTGGCCGGATTTCAGCCAGTTTTCCCGCCTCCTTGCCTCGGTATAATCGGCAATGTATTCAATATGAATCAATACGAGCGGCCGCCGATTCCGTGTTCGCGCAACCCGGCCTTGTATATGATCGGTCACACGTTTGCGAAGGTCATGGGCGCTGCCTTTATACATGTAAGCGCCACCGTTTCCAAGCAAAACATATACGCCCACGGCCGACTGCAAATCATCAAGATTCATGCTGTCAATCACTTTTAATTGTGATTTTCCGCCGGAGGCGGACCCGCCTCTGGCGGAAAGTCCGATGCCCCGACCTCCTGAAGAGTCGGGACCATTCCGCCACCCAGGCGGCGCGTAAAAGAACAAGGGCATATTTTACATCGGGACGGCTTTTGTCAATTCAATTGTAACTGGAATTGAAGGTATAAAGGGGCGTGTTGTGTGGAGGGGAATATGGTGAAATCAATATGCAGGTTAGTTAAATAGATTGTTCAATGCAACATTTAAGAGCGCAATAAAATTGACATGAATCGCGTGTTTAGGGTATATTATTCTGCAATTTCAGATTATAAACCTGTCAATCGCGGCTTGCGGCAATACAACTGTTTTCGGCATGAACAGGAATGGCATCATAATAATTTTTGGTTGTATCCTGTTGTCAACCGGTGCTTCCCGCTTGTATTCGCAATCCGGTTGGTTGCCCGAAATATTGCAGGACGGCGAGGTTTCATCATCTTCGGAAGCTTTCTGGCGTCCCGCGCAGTCCACGGAAGGAAGTTTCTCAAACCGTCAATCCGCGGCCCTGGTCGCGTCCGGTCTGGCGGAAGGACAATCCCTGCGTTTGGTGGAATTGATTTCGCTGGGCTTGCGCCGCAACCCCGCCAACCTCAGGGCTTGGGAAACTGCCCGCGCCGATGCGGCCCGGCTGGGCCAGTCGAAGGCGCCGTATTATCCCAAAGTCACGTTCAACGCCCAGGTCGGCAAGGACAACAATGTTAACAGCGAACAAACCACTTACACTCCCACGACCCGCACGTTCAGTTATGGGCCGCAGTTTGATATAACCTGGATCCTTCTTGATTTCGGCAGTCGGGGGTTCGGCAAGGACGCCGCCCGGCAGACATTGATTGCCTCTAATTTCCAGTTCAACCGCACCCTGCAGGATACGATTCTGGCCATCGAAACCGCGTATTTCCAGCTCGATAGCGCACGGATGCAGGAGAAAGCGCGGGAGGACAATCTGAATGTCGCCAAGGCCACCTTGCAATCGGTTGAAATCCAGATGGAAAGCGGGTTGGCCAACATTACCCAACAGCTGCAAGCCCAGCAGTCCGTGGCGCAGGCCGTTTACGATCTTGAAAGCGCGCGGGCGAACGTCACCACGGCGCAGGCCAATCTGGCGAAAAGTGTCGGCTTGCCGGCCAACTCGGCGCTCAACGTGGAAGCTCCGGCGGGCGACCCGCCTCTGAAAGAGCTCGATAGCACCGTCAACAACATGATCGAGGGTGCGCTCGTGCGCCGTCCCGACTTGGCCGCCAAGTTTGCCGCTTTTCGGTCAAAGCTGGCGCTGTATAACCAAGCCCGGCGCAATATATTGCCCACCGTGACCGGCAATTTGAGCCTGGGGCGGAATTATTTTGATGAGACCGTCAGCGCCGGCACAGGCGGTTCGGCCAATCCGGACGGAGCTACCGATAATTTTGCGGGCTCGTTTGTGCTGAGCGTGGATTTGTTTGATGGTTTTCTAAAATGGAACAAGGCGCGCGAGGCGAAAGCTTCGGCCGAAGTCGCCCGGCAGGAACTGGCCGCTTCTGAAATATCCGCCATCGCGGAAGTATGGAACGATTATTACAGTTACAAAACGGCGCTTAAGCAGATCGTGGCGGGGCGCGAACTGGTGGCGGCTTCCCAGAAAGCCTTTGACTCCATGTCCATCAGCTACCGGGTGGGGTTGAACAGTATCGTTGACTTGTTGACGGCGCAGAATAATTTGTCGTCTTCCAAGCTTATCTTTATCACGGCGCGCACGACTCTTTTCCTGGCTTCCGCCAATCTGGCCTATTCAACCGGGGCGTTGGCTCCGCCGGAAAAAGGCGATCAGGAACCGGTGCTGTCCGCTCTTGGAAAAGTTGATGAAAGTAAAGGTGTGCAAAAATGAAATCATTAAATGTTATATGTTTGGTTTTCGGGCTTGTTTTTTTTCCGGCGTGCTCCAAAAAGAAAACAGCAGTGATGCCGTCTTATCCGATAAATGTCGGCCAGGTTTACTCCAAAACAGTCGCGCGCTATATTGACACGATTGGCAGTTGCGTTTCCCCGGCCAAAGTGCTGATTATTCCGCAGGTTTCCGGCCAGATCGTTAAAATTCATTTTATCCAGGGGCAGGAAGTTAAAGCCGGCGATTTGCTTTACACCATTGATCCGCGGCCCTACCAGGCGGCCTTGGATAAGGCGCTCGCTCAGCTTGGCGAAGATGAAGCCCAGCTTGAATTGAACCGCCTGGTGCTGGAACGGAATTTATCCCTGGCGCCGGGCAAATATATTTCACCGCAGGATCTGGATAAATACCGGCTTCAGGTTGATATGTTGGAGGCGACGGTTGAAGCCGATTATGCCCAGGTTGAAACGGCCCAGATTAACCTTGGCTACTGTTTTATCACTTCGCCCGTCAATGGTAAAACCGGCGTTTACCTGGTGAATGAGGGCAATGTGGTGGCGATGAATGATCCCAACGGACTTGTCTCAATTCAGACCATTTCGCCGATTTATGCCGAATTCATCGTAACCGAACGCGAAATGATGTCTATACGCCGGCAGATGCTTCAGTCAAAGATCCAGGCGGAAATCACTTCAATTGAAGATGCCGCGATAAAAGAATTCGGCGATTTGTTTTTCCTTGACAATGAGGTCAAACCGAAGGCCGGAACGGTTACGCTGCGAGCTGTCTGCCAGAATCAGAACAAAACGTTCTGGCCCGGTCAATTCATCAATGCGCGCATTTTGCTTGATGAGATAAAGGACGCGGTATTGATGCCGTACGCGGCGGTGCAAATCAGCGAAAGGGGAACTTTTACGTTTGTGCTTAAATCAGATTCCACGGTTGATATGCGGCCGATGAAACTGGGACAGCGATACGGCGATGATATTGTGATTGAAGAAGGAATCAAGGCCGGTGAACAGGTGGTTATTGCCGGCCAGCTTATGCTCCACTCCGGCTCGCGGGTAAAGGTTGTTGCTCCGGATAAGAAATCTGAAAATTAAGTATTAAAGTTAGGTTTGACCCCGAACATGAACATTTCATCGGTATTTATCAATCGGCCGGTTGCGACGATCCTGATTATGCTCAGTCTGGGCCTTTTCGGGATTGCCGCATTTTTTAAAATGCCGGTCAGCGATTTGCCCGCGGTAGATTATCCGGTCATCAAGGTCAATGTCGCCTATCCGGGCGCGACGCCGGAAAACATGGCGGCCAACATCGCCACCCCGCTTGAACAGCAGTTCATGCAGATTGAGGGCATTGAGCTCATGACCTCCATGAACAGCCAGGGCAACACGCTCATTATTATCCAGTTTGCCTTGACCAAGAACATTGATGGCGCCGCCAATGACGTGCAGGCGGCTATTTCACGGGCAATGGGCAGTCTTCCGAAAGATTTACCGTCGCCGCCCCAGTATCAGAAAACGAATCCGAATGAAATGCCGATGATGTATTACGGTCTGATCAGCGAAACGATGACGACCGCGAAGCTCTATGATTACGCCTTCAGCGTTATCGGCAACCAGATCAATATCATTGAGGGCGTCTCCCAGGTCCAGGTCTACGGCGTGCCCTATGCCGTGCGTGTTGAAGTTGATCCGGATGCCGCCGCGGTCCGCGGACTTACGATGGATGATATATGCGACGCCGTCGGCCAGGGCACGGTTATGCTGGGTTCCGGGCAGTTTGACGGCAAAACCCAGACGCTTTTGCTTCAGCCGCAAGGCCAGCTTGAGAATGCCGCGCAATACGGTGATTTGATCATCGGAATGTTCAACGGCAGCCCGGTTTATCTGCGCGATGTTGCCAAGTGTCTTGACGGCATCCAGGATACCCGCCTCTCGCTTCATTTCTGGTCGGAAGAAATGAAAACGATGGAACACAAGCCGGTCGGGATGGTTGTGGCGGTAACCAAGTCGGCGGGGGCCAATGCGGTTGAAGTATCCCAGCGCATCAAGGATTTAATGAAGAGTCTTCAGGCCGTTATCCCGGACTCCATTCAGATTGTGTTGATTTCGGACCACTCGCAGACAATCAAGGACTCAATCAATGATGTCCAGGAAACGCTGATCATCGCCTTTTTTCTGGTGGTGGGCGTCATTTTCTTTTTCCTCGGTCGGGTTAAAGACACGATTATTCCAAGCTTAGCCCTGCCTTTATCCATGCTTATCACCTTTGTCGTCATGCTGATGCTGGATTACAGCCTGGATAATCTTTCCCTGATGGGACTTACGCTTTGCATCGGGTTCCTGGTGGATGACGCCATCGTGTTCCTGGAAAACTGCGTCCGCCGGATGGAAGCCGGCGAAAACGCCTATGACGCCTCAATGAAAGGCGCCGAGGAAATCGGATTCACGATCTTGAGCATGACGCTTTCGCTTGCGGCGGTTTTCCTTCCGCTCGTCTTCATGAGCGGCCTTATCGGCAGAATTTTCCGGGAGTTTTCTATCGTGGTCGTTGTGTCCATCATTGCCTCCGGGTTTGTGTCGCTGACCCTTACGCCGATGATGTGCCGGTTCATGCTGGCCGCGCATCAGACCGGCAAAAAAACGCGAATGGAGGAGTTTGCGAACGCGACCGTTGCTTTTTGCCTGCATTGGTATGGATTGTCCTTGCATTGGTTTTTGAAGCGACGCATCATCAGTCTCATTACGTGGTTTGTTACGCTTGGCGCCACAATCTGGCTTTTCATGCTCCTGCCGAAGTCGTTCCTTCCTGTCGGTGACAGCGGCATGCTCCGCGGCATATTTATGGGGCCCACCGGCACGTCGCCCGAGCGCATGGTTGAATATCAGAATAAGATTGACGCCATTATTCAGGAAAACCCGGCGGTGATGGAGTCCGTTACGGTTGCCAACCTGTCAGGCGCCAATATCCAGGCCAACCAGGCGCTGACCATTGTTTTCTTACGGGAACGGAATAAACGCAAACCGATCGGGGAAATTGCCCATGAGCTGATTGCCAAAATATCGCAGATCCCCGGCATATTTATCGCGTTGCGTCCTGATCCAACATTACGGATCAGCGCCGGCGCAACGAGCGAGACCCAGGGGCAGTATTCTTATGTGTTGACCGGCCTGGATCAGAAACAGCTTTACGCGAGCGCGGAAAAAATTATCGGCGAAATCAGGAAAATACCGGGCGTGATTGGCGTCTCCTCCGACATGATGCTTGATATGCCGAACCTGACGATAAACATTTTACGCGACAAGGCTTCCTATTACGGCGTCAGCGCCGCGGCGATTGAGAAGGTGATTCGCAATGCCTACGCCCAGAATTATGTTTATCTTATCAAGTCAACCATTACCCAATACCAGGTCATAGTTGAGGTTGAAGATGCCAAACGGGCCAAAGCCGAGGATTTAGAAGGTCTCTATGTCACATCGCTGACGCTCGGCAAGCCGATTCCGTTGCGCTCGGTATGCACGTGGGAGAAAAAAATCGGACCCTCAACCGTCAACCATTTGAAACAATTCCCGGCCGTCACGATTTTCTTCAACTTGGCGCCGGATATGCCGATCGGGACCGCTCAAAACGCCATCAACAATCTGGCCGAATCAATTCTGCCGAATGATATTTCGCGTTCGTTTTACGGCGAGGCGCAGTTGTTTGCCCAGACCGTGAAAAGCCTGACTGTTTTGTTGTTTGTCGCCATTTTTGTGATGTATGTTATCATGGGCGTTCTTTATGAAAGTTATTTCCATCCGATTACCGTGCTTTCGGCTCTGCCGGTGGCGTGTGTCGGTGGTTTGATCGGCCTGTTGATTTTTGGGCAGGAATTATCGCTTTACGCGTTTATCGGTCTCTTTATGCTGATGGGAATTGTAAAAAAGAACGGAATTCTGATGGTGGATTTTGCCATCCACCTGCAAAAGCAGGGGAAAAACAGTTACGATGCCGTGCACGAGTCCTGCATGGAAAGATTCCGGCCGATCATCATGACCACTTTGGCCGCGCTGATGGGCGCCGTGCCGATCGCCGTGGGTTACGGCGCCGATGGTGAATCGCGCATGGGATTGGGCATAACCGTCGTTGCCGGTCTGATATTCTCCCAGGTTATCACGCTTTATATCACGCCCGTTATTTACCTTTACCTTGAGGACGTCCAGGAATGGGTCTATGGGGAGAAGCAGGTAAAGGAGCCAACAGCCAGAAGTCAGTAGCCGGAATAAAAACATGCCCATGTCGGATAAGGCAAAATGCTCATATGAAAGAAGAAAGAATTCATGAAAAAGCCAACTAATCATAGAGGAAAAATTTTAGTTCCATCCGATTTAGTCGCCTATTCCCGCGGTTCAGTCGTCAGCAAGACGCTCCTTGACCGCAAGTCCGGCACGATCACGCTCTTTGCCTTTGACCGCGGCCAGGGCTTGAGCGAGCATGTCGCCCCTTATGACGCCGTGGTTGAGATCCTGGACGGCACGGCGGCAATTACAATCGCCGGAAAAGCGCTCCAGGCAAAGTCCGGAGACATGGTCATTATGCCCGCCAATGTTCCCCACGCCCTCAAGGCCGAGCGCAGGTTCAAGATGATTTTGGTCATGATTCGCGGGAAATAAACAAAATTTCTCCACTGAATTTATCCGCGGAACCCATCAAAATGAAACACTACACTAGCGGGTGCGTTGCAGCCTTTCAGACGGATATTTCATGAGAACTCATGAAATATCCGGATTGAATATCGGGAAAACCGCCTTGCTTTATCCGGTTGTTTTTATTGTTGCCATGGCGAGCGGGATGTCCAGCCTGGGCTTGATTTTCTTTGCCAAAAGCGTTCTTGGCGCCTCTCCCGGCCGGATAGGGGTTCTGGTCGCGATTTATAATGTGTTTTACGTGTGCGGTTGTTATTTTTTCCGTCGTCTTTCTGCGACTTTGCCGCCGCGTTACAGTATTTTTGCCGCAACATTTGTGTCATTTTTCAGTATCGGCATGATATTCCTGCTCCAGTCATTGTTCTGGTCGTTTGTTTTTTTTGCCTTTTTCGGGCTGGCGCTTTCATTGTTTTGGCCGGTCATGATGGGGTGGCTGTCGTCAGGCATGGAAGGCAAGCGGCTCGGACGCGTTATGGGGTGGTACAGTTTTTCGTGGAGTCTCGGTTCAATCATAAGTCCGGTTATTGCCGGATGCCTGGAGGATATGGGCAACTCATTTGCTTTGCGCGGCGGTTCATTCCTGTTTCTTGTGGCGGCATGCCTGGTTGTTTTTGGAATTTTCATGATTCCGGACTTGAGTCTTAAAATTGTTGTTCCGCCGCGACAACTTGGGGTAAACACCGCCACGGAAGGCGGAACATTATTGCGTTATTCAGCATGGTTTTCGGCATTTGCCTGCTGGTTCATGATCGGCACCATTACAACCGTGGTTGCTTTGGCGGCCGGGACCGATTTGGATATTACCAAAAAAGCCGTTGGAGTCATTCTTTTGGTGAGGGCGTTGACCATGTCCCTTACCTTTGTTGCGATGGGGCAGACTTCCTGGTGGCATTTTCAGGGAAAACAGATGGCCATTGGCGTGCTTGTCGGGATTGTTGCGACGGTCTTTCTGGCCTTTACCCGCTCGCCGGTCATGATAGGATTCATAATGTTGATTGCCGGCGTAATTGTCGGCCAGTGCTATACCAACAGCGTGTTTCACGGCGTTTCCGGGTTGGCCGACAAATCCTGGCGCATGGCCATCCATGAGATAATCATCAACGCCGGTGTTATTCTGGGATCGGTCAGCGGAGGGGTTGTGTACGGGGCGTTCGGCATCACTTCCGCTTATTTGATGAGCACGGCAATCTGGATGATTGCCTTGATCGTGACGGCATTTGTTTTGACTTTAGGGCACGAAGGACTTAATCACGGCAGGTTTTCAAGCGGAACGTCAAGAATGGGATAGTTAGTCCAGCCGGCATCGTCAAAATGCCACCATTCGGTTTCAAACGGGATAAAACCGCATCCGGTCATCACGGCGCGCAGGAGCGCGCGGTTGGAAACGGCCGCCGGCGGCAGGTTGGTGAAGGCATAACCGGCGCGGGATGTGAAATCATCATAACCCGAAGGCATTTCCAATTCTTTTCCTGAATTGAGTCCCACAAGGGTCACGTCCACCGCCGAGCCGCGGTTATGCCGCGAGCCTTTTGAAGGATCAGCCACGTATCTTTCGTCCGGCATGATCTTCCAGAATATTTTTTGGACGCTCAATGGCCGGTAAGCGTCATAAACTTTCAGCGCAAGTCCCTGTTCTTCCAGTTTTTGCTGGGCCGCTGAAAGTTTCAAGGCGGCCGGCCGGCGGAGACAGGCTTTGGGGGATGAATAAACCTGTTGGCCGGTAAAATTATTGGTGGTGGCATATCGGATGTCCAGCCTGATGCAGGAGTTGATTGAGGTTACGGCCACGAGGTCGTTGGAGTAATTGCCGGCAAAGACAACGGCGGCGAGCAGGGTGGCCGTCAAAAATATTATGGCCTGTTGCCTTTTCATTTTTGCTTTTACCTTGAAATAACGGGATCATATATGCAGAATGTGCCCGGATCAATTATTTAATTATTGAGGTTTTACAGTGGGTTTGATTGGTATAAGCCGCAAATTAGCTCCGGTTTTTTCCGTCGCCGTGGCGGTGGTGTTGCTGGCCGGTTGCGCCACCAATCCGGTCAGCGGGCGCAAGCAGATGATTTTCATGAGTGAATCGGCCGAAGTGCAGGCTGACCAGGAAAGTTCGCCCCACCAGATATCGGCCGATTACGGCGCGGCGCAGGATGCCGATCTTAACCGTTATGTTTCTTCGGTCGGCAATCAACTGGCCGAGATTTCGCATCGTCCCGGCATGCCCTACAGTTTTCGCGTGGTCAACGCGGTTTATGTCAATGCTTACGCTTTTCCCGGCGGAACAATCGCCGTGAGCCGGGGCATACTGGCCGGCATGGAAAGCGAGGATGAGTTGGCCGCCGTCCTGGGGCATGAAATCGGGCACGTCTGCTCCCGTCATGCCGCCCAGCAGTATACCGCCGGGATGATCGGTTCCGTTGCGGTGGCGGCGGTGACGCTTTTTATCCAGCAGAAAAACAAGGAGTATGCCGGCCTGGCCGCCGGGCTCGGCGCCGTCGCTTCCGGTCTTTATCTTGCGCATTACAGCCGCGCCGATGAACGGGAAGCGGATGCCCTTTCGCTGGAATACATGACCAAGGCCGGCTATAACCCGGAGGGGTGCATTACGCTCATGGATATGCTCAGAAAAACCGGGAAGGAAACGCCGAATGCGATTGAAATGCTTTTTGCCACGCACCCCATGAGCGAGGAGCGTTACCAGACGGCGGTGCGCGAAGCGGCCGAAAAATATCAGGCGCAAAAAAGTTATCCGCTGAACAGGGAAAGGTTTCAGGAAAAGACGGCGCGGCTGCGGGCGATGAAGGGTGCGCTTGTCCAGATGCAGAACGGCGAAAAGGATATGAATGACGGCAAGTTTGATTCGGCTGTTACGAACCTGCAGGCGGCGCTCCGGACGGCGCCGCAGGACTATGCCTGTCTGCTGATGCTTGCCAAGTGCATGCTTGCCAAAAAGAACCCGGCGGAGGCCGAGCAATACGCCAGCGCGGCAAAAAATGTTTATCCGCAGGAACCGCAGGCGCTCTATGTCCTGGGGTTGGCGAAAATCGGCAACAAACAGTATGAGGCCGCCCTTGCCGACTTCAGCGAGTACGAAAAAACGTTGCCCGGCAATCCCAATGCCGTTTTTTACATGGGTTATTCCCTTGAGGGTTTGGGACGGAAAGACGCCGCCGCCCAAAATTATAAGTCCTTCCTGCGCCAGGTGAATGAAGGTGAAAACGCCAAGCATGCCTATCGCCGTCTCGTGGAGTGGGGCTATGTGCAGCCGCAGACGAAGACATATTAAAATGATCAAAAATGCTCAGACGCTTTGCCGGTTCGCTTTCAACGTTTCCGGAAGAAAAGCGTGACTATAAAAGCGGCAAAAGCAAAAAGGACAATGGTTGCCCCCGTGGCCGTGCCCAGGTAATATGAAATAATCAACCCGGCAAGGCCCGATGCCAGTGATATCGCGACCGACCATGATACATACCCCGTCAAATTACGCGCCATGTTGCGTCCCGCCGCCGCCGGCAGAATGAGCAGGGAATTGATCACCAGCAGTCCTATCCACGGAATGGTTGTTGCCACCACCAGCGCCACCAGCATGGCAAATACGGTTTCAGTGACCCATACCCGCTGTCCCCGGCTGATGGCAAACGAACGATTCATTCCGGTCAGAAAAATTGAGTTGAAACGAGTCAACCAGACCACGATCACGATAACAACAAGAATTAGCATGCGCCCGATTTCCGGGGGGGTTATCGTCAGGATGTCGCCGATCAGGTATTTTGAATAGCGCGCGAATCCGCCGCCGCGCGAAAGCAGCACCACGCCCAGCGCAACCGCAAAAGCCATGATGAGCCCGATGATTGTGTCAGAGGATGCCGAGCTGTAACGGCGCAACAGCTCAATCGTCAGCGTGAGCAGGAGGGCGAAAAAAATCATCGCCCAGAATGGATCGGCCATCCCGGCCATGGCGCCGATTGCAATCCCGGAAAGAGTTGCATGGCCGATGGCGTCGGAAAAAAATGTCATCTGGTTGGTGATTACGATACAGCCCAGCAGGGCCAGCAGGGGCGCAATAATTATGACGGCCAGGAGGGCATTTTGCATGAAGGCATATTGGGCCCATTCAAAAGGCAGAAGCGCGGTCATCCGGTGTAATAGTTCAATCATAAAGCTCAGGGCGCCATCGGCGGATATTCCGGTAAATGGGTATCGCATTCCCGGTGGCGGATATCGTGGATGGCAAAGTTGTTTTCCGGCAGGGAATCAGGACTGGTGAAATCCAGCCCCATTATTTCCATGACATTTTTATCGGCAAGGACCTTGTGCGGCGAACCGTCGCGCAGGATGGTGTGATTGAGCAAAAGCATGCGGTCGGCAAAGCGCGCCGCCACCTGCAAGTCATGCGAGACAAGAATGACGGAGAGGTCATAATCTTTGCGCAGTTGCGAAAGAGTCCGGTAAAAAAGCGCCGCGCCGGCCGGATCCATGCCCGTGGTTGGTTCATCAAGGAGAAGAATCTCCGGGGTGGGGGTCAGCGCCAGGGCAAGCAAAACGCGTTGTAATTGGCCGGTTGAAAGCTCGCCGAGTCGTTTGGCGGCAAGGTGCTCGGACTGGACAACGGAGAGCATGCGCATGGCTGTTGCGGATATGTTTTGCCGGCGCCCGAGGCAGGCCGGCCAATTTGACAAGGTCACGGCGAACATGTCCGTCACGGAAACGGGGGAATTAACGTCAAAATCGAATTTTTGCGGCACATAACCAATCCGCGGGCGTTTTTTCACGTATTTTTTATCGGCCTGAAAAAAATGCAAGTCGCCGCTGTGATGCAGTTCGCCCAGGATTGCCTTGAGCAGGGTTGTCTTGCCGGCGCCGTTCGGGCCGATGAATACCGTCAGCTCGCCGCAATGCACATGCAAGTTTATCTTTTCAATGATCGGGATGTTGCCGCGCTTCACGCCGAAATTTGTCAGGCGTGTGCAGCAAAGACCGCATGATTGACGCGGATGGAACAAAGATGCTGAATTGCGCTCAGTCATAATTTGACAGGATAGCGTTAATCTCCCCGACAATCAAGCGCAACATGTTCATTCCAAAATTGATTATTTAAGTATTGATGAAAAATTGATTAAAGGATATTTTGGACCGGTCAAATGATGATTCAATCAAGCAAATTATTGATTGCCGACAAGTGGACCGATTACGAACTGCTTGACTGCGGCGACGGGCAGAAACTGGAACGGTGGGGAAAATATATCTTCATCCGGCCGGACCCGCAGGTGATCTGGCCGAAGGTTTCTCCCGAGTTGTGGAAAAATTATGACGCCGTTTACCAGCGCAGTTCCAGCGGCGGGGGGGCTTGGAGTTTTGTCCGCAAAATCCCCGAACATTGGACGATAACTTACCGTTCCTTTAAGTTCAAAGTGCGTCCGACGGGGTTTAAACATCTCGGCCTCTTTCCCGAACAGCAGGCCAATTGGGACTGGATCATGGAGATGATCAGCGGCGCGCAAAGGCCGGTCTCGGTTCTTAACCTTTTCGGCTATACCGGCGGCGCCACGCTGGCGGCGGCCGCGGCCAATGCCGCGGTTTGCCATGTTGATGCCGCGCGGGGGATGGTGGAATGGTGCCGGGAAAATGCCGCCTTGTGCGGCTTGGGAAATGCGCCGGTCAAATATATCGTTGATGACTGCCTGGCCTTTATCCGGCGTGAAATCCGGCGGGGGAAGTCTTATGACGCAATTATCATGGATCCGCCGTCGTTCGGGCGCGGCAAACGCGGCGAAGTCTGGAAGCTGGAAGATAATTTATGGGAACTTCTGGATGAATGCCGGAAACTGCTCGGGGAAAAACCGCTCTTTATGCTGGTGAACGCCTACACCGCCAATCTCTCGCCGCTTGTGCTGGCCAACATGGTCCGGAGCGTTTTAAGCAAGCGAATTGGACGGATTGAGAGCGGCGAAATAGGCCTGCCGGTAAAAAGCGACGGGAAAATTCTGCCGTGCGGTATTTATTGCCGCTGGCAGGCATAAATATTGATGATCCGGCGGGGAACGGTGAAAAGCAACTGTGTTTCTATTTTGTCTTCGGCCAGATTCAGCATCCGTGCAAGCGCTTTCCGGTAAAGAAACATCTGCGGCCGATAAGCTTCGACCAGCTTGCTGATCATGTCCGGATCACTGGTGCGATTGCTTTTGAAATCAATTATTTTGGCCGAGGCGGGGGGGCCGTCAGGTTTGCGCATAATGACCACCCGGTCAAAAATGCCGGTCACCCATTTGTCATCCAGGATAATATCAAAGCTTTTTTCGCGCCATAATTCCCGGGACCCCGCAGGTTTTGCAAGTGCCCTCATGATTTCAGGCTCCGTCATCACCTGCGCGAATTGTTTCTTGACGTCCCGGAGGATATTATCGGGGTAGGGTGATTCCGGTTTCCAGTTGCGGATGATTTCGGCGGGCGAGCAATTATCGCTCCATTCCACCTCGCTCAGAAGCTCATGAATGGCGCTCCCGAAATGCCGGACTTCCGGGCTTTCACTCTTGAAAAGCCAGGAGGCCTTCAAGGCGACGTTCTCTTTCAGGGAAGGTTCTATTTTGTCCAGAAGCGCCCGGCGCGTTTTTTTGGAAATCACGACCTTGTCCTGTTCCGGTGTTCTTTGAGAAACGGGGTTGGCCAGCCCTTCTTTTTCATACCAGGCGCGGCTGCCGGTTTCGTAAAGAAGATCAGCGGCCAAGCCGTTGATCCGGATGGTTGCCGGGCATTTTTTTTCATCGGCCAATTGCTGTTCCAGAAGCGCCGCCAGGTTATAATACTTTGTTTGCCGGACCCGGGTAATCATGTACAACGCCTTTTTCGCGCGGGTCATGGCAACATAGAGGAGGCATAAATTATCCAGTGTTTCCAGGTTGTCGCGTTCTGCCAGGCTTTTCTTCAGAACCGGGTCGCATTCGGCGGTTTTGCGGTCGGGGACCGTCAGGAGCCAGTCGGAACAGTTTGACGCGTTCGACTGGCCGGTCAGATAATCAATCGCGCCGGCGCTGTTCAGGTGCTCAGCAGCGTTGAAATCCGGCAGGATGACCAGATCAAATCCGAGTCCCTTGGCCTGGTGAACCGTCATGACGTGGACGCTGCCTTTTGCCTCGGAGGCTTCGCGCATTTTGAAAGTTTCAACAGTATTGACGAAAAGCCGGATGCTCCGGTCATAGCGTCCGTCAACTTGTCCGGCAATCTCCAGCACCTGGCTCAGCCGCAGGCGGCCGAAAGCGTCAAGTGGCCCAAGCCGGGAAGCCCATATCCGGAGCGCGGACTTGAAACCGGTTGCCTGTATTTCCCGCAGGAGCAGCAAAGGCAGGGAGTCAATTGACGCATTGTTTTTATCCAGCCATGTTCCCAGCGGGCTCATATGCAAATGCTGTTTGGCGAAATTATCCGCGGGATGTTCCGTGTAACGCAGAAGGTTGAGGAGCAGTTTAACGACCGGGCTGTCGAGCAGGACGGTTTCACCTTCATAGGAGATGTTCATTCCCGGGCAGTATTGGCGCAAATAATCGGTTATTTCCTTGCCGGTTTTGTTCTTACGCACAAGGATTGCGGTGCTCAATCCCCTTTCCGTTGGCCGCAGTTGTTTTAAAAGTTGAGCCAGCAGCGCGAACTGCTCATTGTTTTCATGGAATTTGACGCCCTCCGGCAAGGTCGGGCGGAGCAGGGCGGAGTAGCCGTCGGGCGGCGCCTGGATGCCGCATTCGTGTTTTTGCCAAGCAGCGTTCCATTTGGCGAGCACGGGGGCCGCGATGGCGTTTTTTGCTTCTTTTTCTTCCTCGTTTTCCCGCGTTTCCGGCAGGCAGGAAAACACTTTGTTAACCGTGTCAATTATCGGCTGCGCCGAGCGCTGGGTTTTATTCAACGGCTCAACGACGATTTTTTTGCCGTAACGATCAAAAACGTTGTTGAACAGGTCGGGGTTGCCGCCGCGCCAGCGGTAAATGGTTTGTTTTATATCGCCGACATAAAAAAAGCTCCGCCGGCCGGAATCGTCCTGCAGAATTTCGTCCACGAGATTTTCCACCGCCTGCCACTGCAGGTTGCTGGTATCCTGGAATTCGTCCATCAGCCAATGGTCTATTTTTGCGTCAAGGCGGTAATCAATGAATATCCGGCCTTCCCTGGCCGAGCTCCCTGGCCGGCGCTCGGGCATAGGCGGCCAGTCCCGCGGGTCGGGGCAACGGCTCATTATGATTCCGCCTGATGCAAAGCCGTGCGGGGCGACGAGCAGTTGCGCGTCGTTGAATGTCAGGTTGCCGGTCCGGAGGAGTGCTTTTTCATATTCCTTTTCATACATGCTTACAACGTTGAATATTCCCTTTGAGCGCCTGAATAACCGTGAAAATTGCAGGTGGAATAAATTGTGATATAACGCCGTGATCAATCCTGCGATGTTATCCGGGAAAACGTATTCCTTGTTGCTGTATTGGATCCGTAAATCGCGCGATCCCTTGAAGTTTAAAATGGCGATGATTTGCCGGGGGATCGTTTTTTCAACATAACCTTTGGCGTCCCATTCGGATTCGGAATCAAATCCTGCCAGGTTCTCAATCAGCTCCGCCAGGCTGTCGCGCATTTTTTTATGCCAGGCGGTGTTCGCGGATATCAATTGCCGGACGTGGGCGACGTTCACTTCATTTGTCGTTTGCGGGGGTCGCAGCCACCAGGGGGGCTTTTCCCAGATGACCGCGGGATTGCCCCATGACTCTTCCGCCGGCATGGCAAGCCAATTCGCGCGGTAATTGCCCAGGAAGTTATTGAGGTTGCCGGCAAAAGTTTTCATTTCCGCTCCAAGCGTGGCTTGCCGGAAAGATTCGAGAAATATGTTCGCGTCGTTCTTTTTGATCCGGTTCGTATTGCAGACGGAGGCGATTATTTCCTCGCGGCACGCCTCGGCTTCCGCGCTGTCGTTATCCATCAGGTTGAAATCAATATTGTTCAACCCGAGTTCCATCGGGAAGGCGCGGATAATCCCGACGATAAAGGCGTCAATCGTTCCGATGTTGACGGAGTGGAGGTTCTCGACGAAGCGGCGCAGGATTGGCAGGAATTCGGACTGGGCCAAATTCCCGGCTTCCATGTATTGCGACGATAATTCCGCGGCTTTCGGGTTTTTCGCGGCCCTAGTCAGGTAGCCCACGATTGAATCGAATATTTCACCGGCGGCCTTGCGTGAAAAGGTGAGCGCGCAGATGCGTTCGGGGGGAATCCCGCCCGCCAGCAGGCCCATGTAGCGGTGCGCGAGCCGGAAGGTCTTGCCGGACCCGGCCGAGGCGGAAATGGCTTTGTTATGAAATGTATTCATTTAAAAATCAGAATTTCGGATTTCGTGCTTCGGATTTGGGCTTTCTTTCATGAATGTCGCAAGTTTGTCGCCGTCAAAATATTCCCGGATGTCATTGTTGTGGAGGCTTTCGAAATCGTCGTAGGATATGGAGTCGGCCGGGGGCCAGAAGACCCCCAGCTTGATGCGCTCAATTATTGCTTCAGCTGATTTCAAGGCCGAGTCCGCAACGGACTCGTTAAAGTCTTCCCATGTTTCAATGCCCGCGTTTGAAACGGCCCTGGGCAGGTTAAAGTAACACAGTTCGATCCCTTTGTTTTTCTTGAACAATTCATTTCCTTTGCACAATTGCCAGTACAGCGGTATTTGCAGGTCAATCCACTGTTCGTTTTCGGCATGCCGGGCAAAGTCCGGTATCGCTTTGCGCGATTTTTTTAAATGGGCTTTTTCCGGGTTTTGCGCGGAGTCCGAGGTTTTGTAGTCTATAATCCGCATTTTTCCGTCGTGCCGGTTGACGTCAATCCGGTCTATCTTTCCCGAAACCGCAATCCCGGCCATCGTTATCCGGCAGGACATTTCGCGGGCCGCGATCTCCCAACCGGCCGCGGCAGCCTCCGCCTGGCGGCGGGCAAAAGCTTTCAGACGCTGTCCGGCGATTTCGCGCGCGTACAGGATCGGGAATGAGTCGTTTGCCCCGTAAACGTGTTTGAAATGATCATCCAGCAGGTTTTCCAGATGCTTTTGAATGGCGTCAGGATCGGTGGATCGGTTGATTCCCGGATTGCCGGCAAATCTTTCAAGAATGACATGGATGGCCGTTCCAAAATCAAGGGCGTCCAATTCCGCCTTGAATTCCTTCCGATCCATTTTCAAGACGTGCTTCAGGAAAAAACGGAAAGGGCAGGCGAGGTAATCGCGAAACTGGGTGACGCGCAATTCCGTCGGCATGAATGCCGGTTTAATTCCTGCCGATCCGGATATTTCACTTGAATCATGCAACAAGCGTGCCAGAGGGGCGGCGGGGTCCAGCTTGAAGGAAATCGAGAAAGGAGGATTGTGAGTTTCCTCCTTGAGTTCCCCGAAGACAAAAGCGGCCCTTTCCGGGAGTTGTTCGTCGGGACAGCGGAACAGTAGTCGCGATGGTTTGAGCGGGTCGCCGGCCGAACTCGTTTTGCCGGCCACCAAAATCACGCGCCCGTCTTTGGCGCGCGCCGCAAGAATCAACGAGAGCAGATAGGCGTCGGTTGCAAAATGTGTTGTGTTGTTGCGCAGGCCAAGGTTTTTTTTCAGCGAATCGGGCAGGAAAATATCACTCTTGCGGCTATCCGGCACAAACCCCTCGTTGAACCCGGTAATGATCATCAAAGGCGCGTCATTCCAAGCCAGCTCCATCCAGCCGTTCAGGTCAATCAGCGCGCCTTCCCGGTGCCGCGGTATGGAAAGTCCGTCCAGGGCGCCGATAATCAACTGCGGGACAACCTGCCCAAGTTGTTCTTTCAAGTATGGCCGGGCATAGGTTATATCGTTCAGGATGTCTGAAATCAGGGCGGCGACCGCCTTGAAATCGTCGTCGTCATCGGAATTGCCGGCAAGAGTTTTTGCCGCGAAGGTCCGTTGCAGGAATTCCCGCAACGCCTCCTCATGCGGTTTCTCGTTCGCGGCCGCCATTACTTCGTTCGTGAATTCAAAAGCTTTTTTTAAATTCTCAAATTTGGCGGTTTTCTTGAGCGCCGCTTGCGCGTCCCGCATGGTTTGCGGCAAGGCCGTGTTTTGCAGCAGGTCCATTTCGGCAAGTAATTCACCGGCGTTTATCCCGTGTTCTTCCCGGAGGCATTCGAGGACATCCGCCTGGTGCAGGAAGGCGGCGGAAGATGCAAACGACGGATCCACGGTCAACTTATGCCATGATTTTACCAGGTGATACAGATGATGGTCCTTGACAGGCCGGTCGGCTGGATCAAAAGAGGTTGTGCCGGCGGCCTCCAGGCAATTCTGCAGATATGGAATGACCTCCCGGTCGGGAACGCCGATGCAGATATCGGGAAGCTGATATTCCCCGGCGCGAATCAATTCGCCCGCCAAGCGCGCCTGGGCGGCCGGATTGCCGGCAATCCGGATATTTTTCTCCGGGTTGGGGATATCAATAAGGCGTTGCGGCCATTTGTCCGGTAAAGGACGGCCCCAGTCATCAAAATGATTCTTCAGGTCTTCCGGCGCCATGACCAGGATTTCAATTTTCAATTTTCGGGAGAGTTCGCCGAGCGCGGTCAAGGCGAGCAGGGAGGGATCCGGCACGGAGGCAAGGATGATTTTTTCGATCCCGGCGGGCAGGCCGGGTGATTTTGCGGCGGCAAGTTTTTCGGCGCAGGGGTCCAGAAAACCGGTTTTACCGAGATTCAACAGGTAAGAATCTTCGATTCTGTTCAAATCCTGCCAGCGCTCAATTTCCTGCAAATCCCCTGAGTGTTTTTCAATGACCGATTGAATGGAAAGACAGGCGTCGGAAAGATCGTCGCGCAACTGTTGGATGATCCGGGCGGTATCCAGCGCCCAGTTGATGTTATCGGATGGGATCCCGCGCGGGAACAGACCCCGGCAATCATCGTGGCGCAGGTTTATCAAGGTCTTTATCCATGCGCTTTTAACCATCGTATCGCCGGCCATTTTTTCGGCTTTTTCGCGCGTTTGGAGCAGAAACAAGGGGGTGACAATCCGCGCGCCGAGGAGCGCCGCATTATTTTCATGGCAGAGGACGGTCATTCTTTCGCGCAACCGGCGTCCGGCTTCCTTGGTGGGCACGACAATCAAAACGCCGTCCATTCGTGCCAGCGGGGGGATGGCGCCGGTCACCGTGCCTTTGGCTTGGTTATCCGGCGGCGAGAAATCATTCAGGATAAAACGGGCCGCCGTGTCCGTGACCGGTTTATCCCATCCTAAAAAGTGTATTTGTTTTGACATGCTAATAGAACAAACGTAATTGCAACCGGCGACAAAATATCAGCATTCCGGCTTTATTCCGGCAAGACCGTAAAAACAAATCCTTTCAAATATTCGGTTTCCGGGATGGAGGGGATTACGGGATGATCCGGACCGGAGCCGAGAACCGCTTCGCGGCGCAATAAAATATGGGCGTCATGGGCCGCTTCCATGATAAATTCCAGGAACATGCTGTCCGAAACATGATGGGAACAGCAAAAAGTGGCAAGAATTCCGCCCGGCCGCAGCATTTTTAAAGCGCGCAGATGGATTTCCTTGTATCCGCGGCGGGCTTCCGCAACGGTCTTGCGTGATCGGCTGAACGAAGGCGGGTCCAGGATAATTAAATCAAATTTTTCCTTCGCCTCCTGCGCCTTGCGCAGATAATCAAACATGTTTTCCACGCGGAGTTGGAGGCGCGCCGCAACCCCGGAAATTTCAGCCGACTCTTTCGCGCGCCGCAGGCTTTCCGCGTTGCTTTCCACCCCGACCGCTTCCCCGGCGCCCGCCATTAAGGCGTGAATGCCGAAACCCGCCAGGCCGCAAAAGCCGTCCAGGACGCGCATTGCCGGCCGCGCAAATTTTGCGACAATTTCGTAGTTCGCCTGCTGGTCGAGGTAGAATCCGGTTTTATGTTTGTCAAAAAGATCGCAGATAAATTCGGCTTTTCCAATGCCTGTGCGCACCACGGTTTCATCACTCCCGAAAAGCACGCCCTTGATGCGCGGCATTTTTTCCAGTTCGCGGGAAGAACCTTCGTTGTTTTCCAGGATTGATTTAGGATTGAGCATTTCAACGAGTAGTTTGACAAACAGCGATTTTCGCAAGTCCATTCCCAGGGTTGTCGTCTGCAGGACAAGCGTGTCGGCGTACCGGTCAACAATAAGTCCGGGTAAAAAATCGGCGTCGCTGTGGATTATCCGATAAGACTGTTGCCCGGGACATCGGGCAAGGCGATGGTCAATGGCTTGTTGAAACCGCGCGCGCCAGAAATTGTCGTCAATTTCAACCGGCTTTCGGGACAAGGCGCGGAAGGAGATTATCGCCTTGCTGTTATAATATCCGCGGGCAATAAATTTCCCCTTGAGATTGTACACATCGGCGATATTGCCGTCGGCAGCGGCGCCATCATCAGGTTTGCCGCGAATTTCCTGGATTTCATTGCAATAGACCCATGAATGCCCGCGTTCAATGCGATGGGGCTGGTTGGAAAGGATAATGGCTGGAAATGTTTTTGTCATAATAAGATGTTGAATTTTCAAGTTATATCGTGATAGTTATAGCGAACAATTTAACAGAAAGAATAAAAATATGCACCATGATTTAATAATTCCAAAAGAGATTGATTCGTTTGATACCAAAGCGCGTATGAAATCCTTGGCAGGACTAATCCGACGGCCGGATTTAAAGGCGCCGGCAATTAAAGAATTGGTCAATATGCATCTCCATTCCTTTTATTCCTTTAACAGCCAGGACTATTCGCCCGCGCATATTGTGCTTGCCTGTCGTCAACACGGCCTTTATGCGGCGGCGCTTTGTGATTTTGACGTTCTGGATGGATTGGAGGAGTTTTTAACGGCCGGTCAAATGCTCGGATTGCGCACGGCCGTTCATGTGGAGACGCGCGCTTTTTTACGTGAATACGCGTCAGTGGAGATCAATTCACCGGGCGAACCAGGGGTGACTTATATAATGGGCGCGGGGTTCGCTACGATGCCGGCCATGAAAATCTCGGGAGAGTTTCGCCAGCAAGCCAATCTGCGGAACAGGGCCCTGCTGGGGAGAATCAATGCGCGCTTGCCGGAAATATCAATTGATTATGATGCCGACGTCATGCCGTTGTCGCCCGGCGGCTGTCCGACCGAGCGGCACATTGTCCGGGCATACCGGCTCAAGGCGCAGAATGTTTTTCCAAGCCGCGAAGAATTAACCGCATTTTGGGCAAAGCTATTGCGTAAAACTGATCAGGAAGTCGGAAAACTCCTTGATGATCCGCCGGCCATGGATGATAAAGCGCGTTCCATTTTGGCCAAAAGCGGGGGCATCGGCTATGTCCGCCCCGATGAAAAAACATTTCCGTCGGCGGATGATTTTATAGCCTGGGTGCTTCAATGCGAGGCCATTCCCATGGCAACCTGGCTGGATGGGACCAGCGCAGGCGAAGGAGATATGTTGAAAATGCTGGAATGCCTGAAAGCCAAGGGGGCGGCGGCGATTAATATTATCCCGGAGAGGAATCATAATATAAAAAACGAAAGTGAACGCCGTGTCAAACTCCAGAAATTAAACGATGTTATTATGGCCGCCCGCAAACTGGAGTTTCCGGTTAATATCGGAACCGAGATGAACAAGAGCGGCCAGCCGTTTGTTGACAACCTGGGATGTGAAGCGTTGGCGCCATATCGCCGTGATTTTTTGCGCGGCGCAAACATAATGATCGGCCAAACCATACTGGCGCGCTATGCCGGTTTTTCATATTGCGGAAAATCGGCGCTCGGTGAATATGGCGGCGATATTGCCCGTAAAAATGATTTCTTTGAAGCGGTCGGCAAGTTGGAGCCATTAACGCCCGCCCAGGCCGGCAAGCTTGAGGAAATGGGATTTACCAAGGCCTTTCAATATCTGCGCGATTCGGCCGCCAAGGGAAGAGGGTAGGCATGGCTAAACTGCGTCCCAGCGGCGGCTATCGCAATTCTTGCAGTTTTCAGACCGCCACCATTATCTACGACGCGACCTATTGGTTTTGTGAAAAATTCCTTGATTCCCGTTCCCGGACGGTTGACCAGATGGTTCAGGCCGCCCGTTCCGGACGCTAAAACATTGCCGAGGGCAGCCGCGCCGCCGTCACCTCTTCGCAGACTGAACTGCGCCTGCTCAATACGGCCCGTTCCAGTCTGGAGAAACTGCTTCTTGACTACGAAGACTTCCTGCGCCACCGGCGTCTAAAACTGTGGCAGCCGGATGCCGCCGAGGCTGTCGCCGTCAGGCGCATGCCGCAAAAATTCAAGCAGGATCAGTCAGATCTGTCCAATCTGACTGATCTGACCGATCAGGAACGATGGGCGCTTTACGCCCCCTGGCTGGAACATGACGACCCGAATATAAGGGCTAATGCGCTCATCTGCCTGATCAATCAGGCCAACTACCTGCTGGACCAACAAATTGCCGCGCTTGAAAAGCGGTTTATTGTAGAGGGCGGCTACAGCGAACAACTTGCCGTCGCCCGGCTGGCCGAGCGTGGCCGGCAGAAAAAGAACAAATCCGGTTCGACCGCCATGCCTGATTCATCCAATCCGTCCGATGATCTTATCCCCGCCTGCCCGCAGTGCGGTAAAAGCATGGTTCTGCGCACCACCAAAAACGGCAAAAATGCCGGCAAACAGTTCTGGGGTTGTTCGGCGTATCCCGATTGCAAAGGAATCGTTGGCTTGTGAATCAAAGCCGGGACCGCCAACTAATCAAGACAGTTTCATTTGGGTCATAATTTTATCGAATATTTTTTTGCTTTATTATCCGGCAAAATTATTGCATGCTTGAAATATAGCATTAAGAAGGGGAGAAAACAAAATGGATTTAAATCAAGCCACTCAAAAAGTGCAGGAAGCGATGCAGTCGGCCCAGGCCCTGGCCGTCCGGCATGGACATCAGGAGCTTGACGGCGAGCACCTTATCTCCGCCTTGCTTGAACAACCGGACGGGTTGGCGCCGCGCCTGTTTGAGATTATGGGTGTTCCCGTTCCGGATCTGAAAGCGCGGATTGAACGGGAACTTGAAAAAAAACCGCATGTCAGCGGCGGGGCGGTTGAAGCCGGCAAAATTTACGTTACCCAGCGGTTAAACCGTCTTTTTGTCAAGGCCGCCGATGAAGCCAAGCGGATGAAGGACGAGTATCTCTCCGTTGAACACATTTTGATGGCTTTCGCGGATGAAGGCAAGTCAACGCCGCTTGGGAAAATATTTGCCGAGCTTGGCGTTACCCATCAAAAATTGCTAAATGCATTATCCTCCGTCCGCGGCAATCAACGGGTTACCAGCAATAATCCCGAGGCCTCGTACGAGGCGCTCCAGAAATACGGGCTTGACCTCGTGGACATGGCGCGCAAGGGCAAGCTGGACCCGGTCATCGGCCGCGACCAGGAAATCAGGAGCGTTATCCGGATTCTGTCGCGCAAAACCAAAAACAATCCGGTCCTGATCGGCGAGCCCGGGGTGGGCAAAACCGCCATCGTGGAGGGATTGGCGCACCGTATTCTCCGCGGTGATGTTCCGGAAGGATTGAAAGACCGCACGATCTTCGCCCTGGACATGACTTCCCTGCTGGCCGGCGCAAAATATCGCGGCGAGTTTGAGGAGCGGTTGAAGGCCGTCCTGAACGAAATCAAATCCGCCGAAGGCAAGATAATCCTTTTTATTGACGAATTGCACACGATTGTCGGCGCCGGGCGCACGGAAGGTTCTTCCGACGCGGGAAACATTTTAAAGCCGATGCTGGCTCGCGGCGAATTGCATTGCATTGGCGCCACCACGCTGGACGAGTATCGCGAGCATGTTGAAAAGGATGCCGCCCTGGAACGCCGGTTCCAGCCGATCGTGGTTGACGCGCCTTCAGTTGAGGACACGATATCCATCCTGCGCGGATTAAAGGAAAAATACGAAATTCATCATGGTGTCCGGATCCAGGATGCGGCCCTTGTTGCCGCGGCGGTGCTTTCCAACCGCTATATCAGCGACCGTTTCCTGCCGGACAAGGCGATTGACCTGGTTGACGAGGCGTGCGCTTCCATCCGCACGGAAATTGACTCCATGCCGGCCGAGCTTGATGAAATAACCCGGAAGCTCATGCGGCTGGAAATTGAGGAAACGGCGCTCAAAAAGGAAAAAGATGACGCCAGCCGTGAGCGGCTGGCCGTGTTGCGCAAGGAGCTTGCGGAATTAAAAAGCGAGTCGGCGGAAATGCGCGCCAAGTGGGAGGGCGAAAAAAAGGCGCTGGGGCGCAATCAGGTATTGCGCGCAAAAATTGAAAAGGCGCGGCGCGATTGCGAAGAAGCCGAACGGGCGTATAACCTGGAAAAGGTAGCCGAGATCAGGCATGGCGTAATCCCCGCCCTGGAAAAAGAATTGACTGCGGCCGATTCCGTCGCCGGGAAAGAGCGGAAAAAATTGTTGCGGGAAGAAGTCACCGAGGAGGAAATTGCCGAGGTTGTTTCGCGCTGGACAAAAATTCCGTTGACCCGTCTGCTTGAAAGCGAGCGGGAAAAGCTTTTGCGCCTGGACCTTGTCCTGCATGAACGCGTTATCGGGCAGGACGAGGCCGTCCAGGCCGTGGCCGACGCGGTCTTGCGGGCGCGCGCCGGCATCCAGAATCCCCAGCGCCCGATCGGTTCGTTTATTTTCCTTGGTCCCACCGGCGTGGGCAAGACGGAACTGGCGAAGGCCTTGGCGGCCGCTTTGTTTGACACCGAGGAAAACATGGTGCGGATTGACATGAGTGAATACATGGAAAAGCATGCCGTTTCCCGGATGGTCGGCTCGCCGCCGGGGTATATCGGCTATGAGGAAGGCGGCCAGCTTACCGAGGCCGTGCGAAGAAAGCCGTATTCGGTGATCCTGTTTGATGAAATTGAAAAGGCGCACCCGGATGTTTTTAATGTCCTGCTCCAGTTGATTGACGAGGGCCGGTTGACCGATTCCCATGGCCGGACGGTCAATTTTAAAAACACGGTTGTCATCATGACCAGCAATATCGGATCGCCGCTCTTGCTGGAAGGCATTGACCGTGACGGCCATATTGATGATGCTGTCCGTGATCAGGTCATGAAGGCCCTGCGCGCCAGTTTCCGTCCTGAATTTCTGAACCGGGTTGATGAAACGGTTCTTTTCAAACCCCTGACCCGGGACGAGCTTGGCAAGATTGCCGATCTGCAATTGAGCGAATTGCAGAACCGGCTCATGGAAAACAGGATAACGATGAAAGTTTCCGGGGCAGTCAAGGATTATATCGTGACCAACGGTTATGACCCGGTTTACGGGGCGCGCCCGATGAAACGGCTCATCCAGCAGAAAATTGAAACCCGGATTGCACGGGCGATTCTGGCCGGTCCCCGGCCGGAAGGTTCTGTCCTCAACGTTGATCTTGTTGACGGCAATATTTTGGTCAAGACGGTTGAGCCCATGAAATCGGAAGCCGCCAAGCCCAAAAAAACAACCCGCGGTATCGCCTCCGGCAAATGAGGTGGATACATGAATTCGGGGTGACTTCATCCCGATTCTTTGGCCGCCTTGTCTTCAATCCACGCATTCCTGCAAGCGATTGCTCCCGGATATTTCAATCACCAAAGTCCACAAAATATCACCATTGTTGTATTGTTTTTGCGATAAAATAGTGAAGAATTGATTGCGTATGAATAGAGATGCGGTCAGATTTGTCAGTAAAGGATAAGCCCTATGGCGTTAAGTCATCGTACGGTCAACAAAACGGTTTCCATTGAAACGTCGCGCTATCTTTTTGAACTGAATTTAGAAAAGGCGCAGGCTTTGCTGACCATCAAGGGCACTCATCAGCGCCACTTGTTTTTCCCGGGCGGCGCTTGTAATCCGGTCGGCCGGCGGGATGAAACCCTGGCGTGGGGCAAGTTAAAAACAATCGCCGATGCCCAAACCGTGACGTTGTTGATTCCGGAGCGATCAACCTGCTGGCGGAATAAAATAAACATCTTTATCTGCGCTGAAAAATATATTGAATTCTATTATCGGCTGGAAGGCCGGGGGGTTATTGCCCGCGCCAATTATTTTCGCGGATATTTCAAGGGCGAAGAGCGGGGGATGACCAGCGACATTGACGAGATATATTCAACCTGTCCTAATTTCCAGGAGAAACTTTATTTCCACCCCGGGGAGTCATTCGTCATATCCGCCGGCAATTGTCTGGACCTGCCGGTCGGATGCCAGGCACTTGCTTCTCCTTGCGATTGCATGGGATTGCATGACCGGCGGGATGCAAAGTATTTATCGGTCGGTTTGGCCGCCCAACCCGGCCAATATACCTGGGATTCTTTTCAATGGAATCCGCCGGTTGCCATACCCGTCACGCAATATGCCGGCGATAATGTGCTGGCGGGCGCTTTTGCCGCCGTTTATGACGGGAAACTGCGGATCAACGGTCAATGGGAGAGTCCGCGGCTGGTGATGACCTTTGCCGGCGGCCAGGATGATGTTCTTCGGACTTATTTGCACCATTGTTATCAAAAGGGATATTTACCCGGGCCACTCCGGCGCAAGCCGGCGGCATGGTGGCGCGGGCCGATTTACTGCACGTGGCATGACCAGGTGGCCATGGTGTCGGCCCGAAGTTCGCGAGACGGCACGGGCGGGACGGCCAGCGCTTCCGATTTCTGCACCCAACGCCTTTGTGATCGTTGGGTGAAAATGCTTGAAAGGCATGGGTGTAAGCCGGGGATCGTGATCCTGGATGACGCCTGGGCCGTCAACCGCAACAGCGCGGAGCCTGATCCAAAAAAATGGAGCGATATGCGGAAATGGATCGAGCAATGCCATGCGCGCGATATTCATGTCTTTCTCTGGTTCACCGCCTGGTCATCCGATGGCCTGCCCGTTGCCGAATGCATCACGCGGGACGGCAAGCCGGTGGCAAGCGATATAAGTAATCCGGCTTTTTGCGCGCGGTTTCGGGAAACAATCCAGCGTTGGTTTTCGGATACGCCCGGATGTCTGAACGCTGACGGCATAAAAGTAGATGGGTTGATGAGTTTGCCGGTTGGTTCAGACTTGCGGAATGCCGGCAATGTTTGGGGGCTTGAATTGCAAAAATTGCTGTTAAAAACGCTTCATGAAGAGGCGAAGCGGCACAAACCGGATGTCTGTATCAGCACTTATGCCCTTAATCCTTATCTGGCGCCGTACACTGATATGGTGCGAATTGGCGACATGTATAATTCGCGGATAACGGCGCATGAAACTTTAAAACATCGCGCGGCGTTATATAAAATTGCCATGCCCCATACGCTGATAGACACCGACGGACAATTTTCGCATTATTCGCTGGATGATTACCGGAGCGAGCTTGCCCGGCAGGCGGAAATCGGAATTCCGACTTTATACAATGCGGAGTGGATTTACCGGTATCGTTTTTTTCAGGAATTATCGGTTACCAGGGTTACCAAGGCGGATTACCGTGAATTTGCCAGGGTTTTTGCCGCATACCGGGGAAAAATAGTCCATGGTCATAAAAAGTATTGAAAGGGGGAATAATATGAGTGCTCCAAGAATCATTAACCTGTTCGTGGCCGGCCTTTTAATGACCGTTGTTCATTATGCGGCTGCTGCTGATGTTTCCAAGGGCAAGGATTATATTATTCCAAAGGACCAGACCAACGCGACGTTTGTCGTGCAAAATTCATGCGACAAGCCTTATCTCTGGATTATGGTCCGCGGCATGGACAACCTGGATTCGCGGAGTTCACTCGAATTCGGAGGTTGTTTATTGCGGCTGGAAATCAATGGACAGGTATTGGGAAAGGACCAGTCAGTTCTTCAAGATATAACATATCGCTCCCCGCTTGTCTCCCGGTACGAAGACTATTCTAAATTCTCGAAATTCGATGAAGACCGAAAGGCATGGGTCTTCAAGTTTGATCGTGATTTTGTCACGAACAATCAGACAAAAGATAAAAACGGTATTTGGGGTGGTTCTACCACGGTGGGACTTAATCACTGGTATGCCTTTGATTTGGCGGGAATTGCCAGGCCGGGTGAAAATCAGGTCGGTGTCAGCTTGCAATTCCAGCCTTCTCCGTACTATGACGGTGTTGTTGTCGGTGAAATCGCAATTTGTTCGCTGGAGGAGGTAAAAAACAAAATAGCCGGATATGACCGCCAGCAGATTTCCATAAACCCGGAGGAACTTAATGTGGAAAAAGTTGTCAGGGAAAGATACAAAGATGTCTTGAAAATACCCGAAGGCCGGGTCCAGTCCTTTGCCGTGAAAGACGGTTATCTTACCAAGGATGATAAGCCTTTTTTCATGACCTATCTGAATCATTTTGGTTACGTGCTCGGCAACGAAAAGTTGCTGGAGATTTATAATTATTATGGCCTTGTTAATGCCACCATGGCGGGATGTGCCGGGATAACCGGCCGGGAAATAATGAATCTGCCGATCTTTTTAAAAGACGGATGGGACACATATAAAGTGCAGGAATGGGAAATCCCCGTGCTTTTGGGCAGTATTTTTGTGGCCTATCAACGCGGCATTTTGTCTTTTCCCTATATGATGGATAGTGCGGGTGGGCTGCCGTATCTGGAAAAGAATTTTCCTGAAGTTTTGGCCAGATACAGCAACGGCGAGTTGGGCCGCGGCGGATGGAACTCTGTTCATCCGAATTACGCCCATCCGAAATACAAGGAGTTTCTCCGGCAGATGTTCACCGTGCTGGCCCGCACGTTTCGCCGGAATCCCGGCATTGCCGGTTACAGCGCCTGGGAAGAATATTGCTGGCGTATTTGTGTGGGTCCGGAAGGGCTTGTGCCGCAAAGCCCTGGTGATTTCTTTGTTTACCGGCGTTACCTGGAAGACAAATATAAAACCATTGACCGGCTCAATGCTGAGTGGAAGACGCAATTCCGTGGTTTTCCAGAGATCGTTCCTCCAAAAACATTTAAACAAACCGCAAATTTTGTCAATTTTCAGGAGTGGCGCGCGCAAGAGGCAATCAACGCGGCGGTTGTTATTTACCGGACTTTAAAGAAAGAAGATCCCGACCACCTTGTCATGGGGCAAAAAACCTATGGCGAATTCGGCATCAGAGGGGGATGGCAAAATGCACTGGATAACCGGCAGTTGACTGAAGCTGTTGACGTTTCCCGCGAGTCTGGCACGGCCTGTGGCCGTTCCTATTGTGATACTTTTGGAAAAGTCATGGAGGTGGATCTCGTTTCCAAGCAGGATCTATACCTGCAATGGGACGTTCCTGATAATTGGAATGTGTTGTTTGATCAAAAGGCGCTGGCGGTATATCCCTGGTTTATGCATATTATTTTTGACGGCAACAAGGCTGTTCATTGGGAGATATACGACGTGTTCCATGGCTCGTGCTTGACTTTCCTTCATTATAACAAACTCCGGAAAGGTAAAAAAATGGAGGTGGGAACATGCGTAACAAAAATATCTGAGTTTGTCGACGCCGGGACGGCGGACGTGATTGTTCCGGAAAAAACGCTGAAAATCGCCCGCGCCCAGCAATGGGTCATGCGGAATGCGTCGCTGATACTGCCGGCCAGGGTGATTAAACCGCAGGTTGCGGTCCTGGGTAATAATGCCACGTACCTGGCCGGTTATGACCCGTTGAGTAAACTTTACTTTAAACAGATAACCAATGCCACGATGGCTGGCGCCTCAGATTTTGGCCTGTTGGGGGATTTATTTGATCATCTTCATCTTAAAATTGACTACCTGGATGATCGGGTGATGGATAAAATCTTTGATTACAAGGTTTTGATTATTGGTTATCATTTTAGCGTCGGGAGCGCTTCTGCGGCCGATAAAATCAAGGAGTTTGTCAGGCGCGGCGGCACGGTTATCTTTTATCCGGAAGCCTTTCACATGAGCAATGTTGATTTGCAGTATGCCGAAGAAACTCCGGGCTTTGGCCTGAGCCGGTTATGCTGCGCCACGACCGACTATTCCAAGATAGTTGAAAAAAACAATCTCACCCTGGCGGATAACCGCTTTACGCCGAGTTTGCGCAAAGGGCAGATGCTTTCCGGCAAGCCGGTGTTTGCCGTGCCGCTTCAGCCAGGGACAAATGCGCTTGTTCTGGCAAAAGCGGATGATGGTTCGGCGATGATGGTGAGCGATGAAAACGGCAAATGTTTTTATTTTGCCGCTTACCTGGGCCTGGCGTATTTTCAAAGCTATCCTTATCAGGAAGCGTTTGCCGCGATGTTCGGCGATATCCTGAAACGGGCGGGCGTTGTCAGCCCCATGGAAGCCGTTGCTAAACGACTTAATGACCGCCGTCGGGTGCTTCCGGACCTGATGAGCGCCGTTGATGCGGAAGGCCGGCCGTATTATCTGGCGGCAGTGCATAATTTTACGCCGGAAAAACAGGCGCTGGATCTTCGTCCGGGCGTCTTGGCCGACGGTGAATATGACGTGATTGATATCAGCGGCGAGGAGCCATTGATGAAGAAAAGCGCCGACGGCAATTTTCATCTCCAGCCGAATTTCAGCGCCGCCGCGCCGTCTTATTTGGAGCGTGGGGTCAAGTCGTCCCGCCTGCAATCCAAAGGTTTTGCGGTTAATGTGCCGGCCTACTACAGCAAGGTCTTTCTTTTGCGGCAGAGCGGGCAAACGGTGCCGGTCAACTGCACCAAGGAGGCCATGCTTTCCTATATTAAATTAAAAAAACCGCTTAAAATCGTGGTAGGAAGCACTTGTTCGGAACCGGAAAAGGAGTTGGCCGCAAAGATAAAACAGCGGCTGAAGGAACTTGATATGGAAGTTGCGCTGTGTGATGACTCCCAAATCAAGATAAAAGAGGTCAATGGTGTTTTGGAAAAAGACGGCTATGAATTGGAAAAATACCAATACCGCGTCATGGACGATGCGGCGAACCTTATCCTGATCGGCACGGCGGCCGACAATGCCATGATCCGGCACCTGCAGACGCCTGGTAATTATGTCTATTGTAAAGTGCCGGAACAGGTTTCGGCTGATTATCCGGGCCGGGGCAAAGGACTGCTCCAGATAGCCGAGTGTGTCAACCATATTTCCTATGATGCCACCGACAAGGCAACCGATGCAATTATGCTTACCGGCAGTGATCGGGCAGGGGTTGTCATGGCATTGAAAAAGTTTTTGGCATTCATATCGTCAAACTGATCGGCATATTCCCTCAGACTGCTCCGGATGGCCGTGTTCTTTTGAAGATAAATTTGCGGAAAAGTTGGAGGGCGAGACTGAGCCGAGCCTTTCTGAAATCGGCTCACCACAGGTTCGCCCTCCATAACCGGAAATGTATTGCGGGCGCAAGCCAGAGTGCTTGGAAAGTCAACCCGGCTGTATTTGCCGGAGGGCCTCATACAAGACGATGCCGGCGGTCGTGGCCAGGTTAAGCGAGCGGACATTTTCGCCCATCATGGGAATGCCGAGGACAAGATCGGGGTACAAGGCGAGCAGGTCATCCGGCAGTCCGCGGCTTTCATTCCCGAAAACGAGGTAATCGCCCGGCCGATATGCAACTGCGGCGTAGGATTTCCTGCCGCTGGTGCTGAACAGAAAAAATCGTTTTCCCGATATCTCCCGCATGAAAAGTTCCAGGGCGGAATGTTGATGCAGGTCAACGGACGCCCAGTAATCCAGCCCGGCTCTGCGGAGCGCGGAATTATTCAGGCGGAAACCCGTCGGTCCGACAAGGTGCAGTGCTGTTCCCGTGGCGGCGCACAGCCTTGCGATATTGCCGGTGTTGGGCGGAATTTCGGGTTCAACCAAGACGATGTTGAATGAAGGGGCCGGCCAGACACAAGGCAGGTCATAACGGCGGCGGTGAATTTTTTCCGTATTTTTCATATTTTCCACGGGAAACTGATTATGGTGAAATCCGGATGAAAGAAAAGAAATTTATCGGGCTGGCATTATTTTGATTGCCAAACAAAGGGCTTTTCATTAAATTATCAGGAATTTCTAAACGGGAATTCCTTGTCAAACAATGAACGTCAAGGATATCAATCTATCGCCGGCGGAGCTTCATGCCATTCTTGAGCATCAGCGCGTCATGATGCTGGCTCGGGGGGCTGAGGTTTCGCTTGAAACGGCAATTGAAGACTTTATGGATCATTGCCGTGATGCGTGGATACAAGAGAAGCAGCACCAGGACAATGTTGCCCAGATCAATGAGATTGAAAAACACAAATATTTCCGTTCCATGGAAGAGCGGCACGACATCGGCAAAAAAGCGGCCGCGGCGGAGTGGTGCGCAAAATACGCCCATCTTTGGAGGGCGGAGCGCGAATCGCTTGAGCGTAACGGGTTTTTGCAGGTCAAGGTTGTGTTACAGGTTGAAAAAGGACTGCATCTCCAGCCGGCGGCGACCCTTGCCAAGCTGGCGCAGAAATACAATTGCGAGGTGTACCTGCACCACGAAAAACTTGACTACGCTAACTTTGTCCTGCAAGGCAAAAAGTATTTGAACATCAAGTCGGTTTTAGGAATGCTGTCGGTAATCGCCGTCAAGGGGGACCTGTTGGAGGTCATCAGCACCGGTCCGCAGGCCAAGGATGCCCTGGAAGAGATTGCCAAGTATATTAACGAGGCCTTTCAAGTGCAGGATATTGAAGGTGTGGCTGGAATTGAGCCATAGTTATTGCCTGCGAAATTGAGATATAAAGCTGGAGAAGGGAAATCGGGTCGTATGAATGAAACTGATCAGAATAATGTCGGTCTTGAACAGCGGGAAAATGTTTTGCCGGCGCATGGCGTCATGCTTTTTCTGAAAAGACAGAGTATTTTTCTCTATCTTGCCGGTGCGGTTGTTATTTTGGCCGCGCTGGTATTTGTCTTTTACGCCGTCAAAAGCAACCGTGATAATCAACAGGCTTCGCGCCTGCTGGGTGTTGCCCAAACATCAAAACAATTTGAGGATTTGTTCCGGCAGTATCCGAAGTCGTCCGCCGCTCCCGCGGCATTATTGGCGCTGGCTTCATCCTGTTTTTCAGCCGGCGACTATGATTCCGCGCTGGGACATTATGTTGAATTTATTGAAAAATATCCGAAGCATTCCATGCTGTCCGCGGCGGAACTGGGCAAGGTGATGTGTTTTGAAGCGCGGGGCGAAATGGAAAAATCTTTGGCGGGTTTTGATGCTTTCCTGCAGGCCTATCCCGATAGTTATTTGATGCCGCAGGCGTTGTTTGGCAAGGCGCGCTGCCTGCAGGCGACGGGGAAATTACCCGAGGCCAGGATCGTCTACGAAAATTTCATTGCCGCTTATCCCGAAAGCAAATGGCGGCCGCAGGCCGAAGCGGCCCTGCAATCGCTTGACCGTCAAGCTCGTCTTGCCACGTCCGGCCGGCAAGGGAAATGACCGGGGTATCCATGCGGGAATGACAGGAAACGTTCAATGGCCAGCAATGCGGAATTTTTCACACAATCGCCAGTTATCCGTCGGTTTTATCAGCCTTGGATGCGCAAAAAACCTGGTAGATTCCGAGGTGATTGCGGATGATCTGCTCCGGGCCGGATTCAAGCTGGCCGGGACGCCGGAAGGATCGGATATATTAATCATCAACACCTGCGCCTTCATTGCGGATGCCAAAAAAGAGGCAATAGACGCAATCCTCAATGCCTGTGCCTTGAAGCAGAAAGGAACCCCGGGGTTGATTATTGTTGCCGGCTGTCTGCCGCAGCGTTACCGGCAGGAGCTTCAATCGCTTTTTCCGGACGTGGATGCCTTCATCGGCGTTGATCAGGTGACCGGGGTCGCATCGGTTATCCGGCGTTTATTAAATGGCAAAAAGGGGCGACACGGTATAATTGAAATAACACCCAATCCGCGGGCGGTTGTCAATCCGCCCCCTGACCGGCTGCTCTTCACCGGGGCCCCGTATGCTTACCTTAAGATTGCCGAAGGATGCGATCACTGGTGCACCTATTGCACCATCCCGCAAATTCGCGGACGGTATCGCTCGCGTCCCATCGCGGGCATTGTGAAGGAAGCGGAAGCCCATTTGGGTCGCGGTATTCGCGAACTGAACCTCATTGCCCAGGACGTCACGTTTTACGGCCACGATCTTGGCGGGAAGAATAACTTGCCGAATCTCCTGCGGCAGATCGGCGGAATTGGCGGTGAATTCTGGATTCGCCTTTTGTACGGTCATCCTGATCATGTCGGCGATGATTTGCTGGCCGCGATGGCGGAGGTTCCCCAGGTTTGCCGTTATCTGGATTTGCCCATTCAGCATTGCAGTGAAAAAATATTGCGCCGGATGGGGCGGGGCGGCAACGAAGATAAATTGCGGGCGCTGTTCGGCAGGATCAGGGAAAAAATGCCGGACATAACTTTACGGACGACTTGTCTGGTCGGTTTCCCGGGCGAAACCGACTATGATTTCAGATGCCTGCTCAATTTTATTGAGGCAACCGGCTTTGACCACCTGGGCGTGTTTGTTTTCTCGGAAGAGGAGGGGACAAAAGCCGCCGAACTGGCGCAGAAGGTCAGTCGTTCACTTGCCCGTCAAAGGAAGGATATGTTAATGCGCTGCCAGCAAAAAATCGTTGCGCGCAAATTGACGGAGACAATCGGCCGGATTGAGGAAATGTTTGTTGAAAAACCAAAAGGCAGGACAAAGCATGCCTGGGTTGCGCGTTCACGCCGGCAAGCGCCTGATATTGACAACGCGGTTTATTTAAGCGATCATGCGGCTAGTTGCAGTTTGGGAATGTTTGTCAAGGCCCGATATGTCAAGGTGCGCGGATATGACATGGTGGCGGAGGCGGTTGATTCATCTTTGAACAATGAAAGCGGCCAATAAAATTACTTTGTTTCGCCTTTGCCTGGCGTTTGTCCTGCCGTTCTTTCTAATGGCGGCCATGCCTTTCGGGAAGACCACGGCGTTGGTGCTTTTTATTCTGGCCGCCTTGACGGATTATTGGGACGGCGCCCTTGCCCGACGGCATGGTTCCAGCACCGTTTTCGGCAAGCTGATGGATCCATTGGCGGACAAAGTCCTGATCTGTTCCGCGTTCATCTGTTTTGCCGCTCAAAACCAGATTGTCCCGGCCTGGATAGTTATTGTCATCATGGCCCGTGAATTCATGGTTACCGGCATCCGGCTGTTGGCGGCCACGCAGGGATTGGTTGTTGAGGCCGGCCGCTGGGGGAAGCATAAGACGGTATGGCAGATCGTTGTCATTATGATAATTATTGCCGGCGAGGCAATCCGTGATGATCTTCTGCCGGTGATAATTTTACACCCGGACCTTGATTTGATTTTAAATAATTATAATATGTATTTCGGTTATTTAACCTATTGGATATCGGCCTTGGTCGCGGTTTTGACCGTGATTTCGGGCGCGATTTATTTTTGGCAGTGCAGAAAGCTGGTGATGAAAGATGTTTAATCAGGAATGGGAAATAAAACCGCGCGCCATGAATTGTAAAATTTGCGCGGCGCCTTTCACCGACGGTCAGGTTTATGCTTCCAGTCTGCGGCTCAACGGCCCGGAATATGAGCGTTCCGATTACTGCGAAAACTGCTGGAAACAGGCGGCTCCCGGCGATGCATTCAGCGTATGGCGGGGCATATTCCAGGCGGAACCGTTGCAGGCGGAGGTTCTTAAAAAAGAAACGGCCGAATCGCTTTTGCGGAAATTGGTTGGAAAAAACGACCCGCAATATCGCAATTCAATTTTCATCCTGGCCGTCATGCTTGAACGCCGGCGCATTCTCGCCGAAAAAGAGGTGCAACAAAAGGATGCGCTTACGATGATCCGGGTTTATGAACATCGTAAAACCGGCGAAATATTCATTGTGAGCGATCCGTTGTTGCGGCTGGACCAGTTGGCGCATGTGCAGGAAGAAGTTTCCGCCTTGCTCTCCGGGTCGGAAGCGATGCCCGTTGAGGAAACCGGGAAAGATGCATGATTGGTTGATCAGCGGCGGTAAAATCATTGACGGAACCGGAAGGGAACCGTTTGCCGCCGATATTGCCCTGGCGGGAACCCGCATCGCGGCGATGGGCGATCTGCTGGGTCAACCCGCGCGCAATGCGATCAATGCCGCGGGTTGTTATGTATGTCCCGGTTTTATTGACGCGCATTCTCATTCCGACGCATTTCTCCTGGCGGAGCCGTCAGCGCCGAGCAAAATATACCAGGGCGTTACCACCGAGATTGTGGGCAATTGCGGTGCTTCCGCCGCCCCGATAAACGGCAAAGCAGATCTGCCGCTTGACTGGCAGTTGGTGTCATATCCCGGTTGCTGGCAAACCATGCGTGAATACCGGAAACTGCTTGCGGAATGCCGACCGGCCGTGAACGTGATTCCGCTTGTCGGACATAATCGGCTCCGCATTGTTGTTATGGGACGCGCAGCTCGCCGTGCCTCCGCTGATGATCTCAAGAAAATGAAACGCCTGCTGGAGGAAAGCCTGGATGAGGGTGCGTGGGGATTAAGCACCGGCCTCATTTACCGTCCGGGAAAATTCGCTTCCGAGGCTGAAATCAGCGAGCTGGCCGCAATTGTTGCGCGCCGCGATGGAATTTATACCACGCACATGCGTAATGAACAAAACAAGGTCCGCGAGGCAGTGGCCGAGACGATTAGCCTGGGGCGGAAAACCGGGGTTAGGACCCAGATCTCCCATTTAAAAACGGCCGGCGCCGGCAATTGGTGTCTTGTTGACGAAGTGCTGGCCATGATCAATAAAGCCCGCGCGGACGGGCTTGAAGTGGCCGCGGACCGTTATCCTTATATTTTTTCATGCACCGATTTGGATGTTGTATTGCCGGATTGGCTGGCCGCAAATGATAAAACAGCGGTTCTTAATGGGCTTAATGAAAAAACAACGCGGGATAAATTAAGGGATGAACTTGCGGCTGGACGTTCACGGGCATCCTGGGATGGGATTATTGTCGCAACTTCAACCGAAGACAAATGGCGCGGCCGCACGATCCTGGCAATCGCCAATGACCTGGCAATTGAACCGGCCGAGGCGGTGATAAGGATTCTTGCAAAGGATGAGCTGCTGACGCAGGCTTTTTATGCCGGGATGAACGAGGACAATATGTGGAAAATATACTCCCAGCCCTTCGTCATGATCGGGTCGGATTCTTCCCTGCGCGCCCCGGAGGGGTTGTTTTCAAATGATCATCCCCATCCCCGGGCTTATGGAACTTTCACGAAATTTTTACGCGCCGCGCTTGACGGCAAAACCGTGCCTTTGGGCGAAGCGGTCCGCAAGATGACGTCGCTGGCCGCCGACCACTTCAAGATCAAGGGCCGGGGTCGTTTGGCGGTCGGCAGTGCGGCCGATATTCTTGTCTTTAATCCGGTTACGGTTAAAGATCTGGCGACGTATGAAAAACCGCATCAACTGTCGGCCGGCATCCGGGCGGTCATGGTCAACGGCGCGGTTGTGCTTGACGAGAAAGGTTTAACCGGCGTCCGCCCGGGTGAAATATTATCGCCGTAACAACGGTCCGCGAATTCCGATGCAATATAAACTTGACAGAATTTTGTTTTAAAATAAGATTGCATTCCGTTGTAAATTTTAAATAATTGTGCCGTCTTTTATCAATAATCATAGGGAGAAGGAATGAAAAAAGAAATAAAAGCAGGTCTGTCAGTCGGGGTGGCGGCGTTCGCGTTAATGGCGTCCTCAATTAATCTTTTTGCGGAAAGCGCGCCGAAAGACGAGCAGGATATTCCTCCATGGTATATGAGCCTTGGCGGTGGTGTCATTAAGTTTGAGGGCGATGAAGCCGTAAAGGGCGGCGGATTTGTTCAACTTAAACTGGGCTATGATTATACTCAGCGCTGGTCGTTTGAAGGATCGCTGCTTATTTATCCGAATTTCAACAAGAATGACGTTTATGATTATGATTCAGGCGTGCCGAATCTGCGGGATGGGTTGCAGGGCGATTCCACCTGGGGTTTTGGCATTGCCGGCGACGCTTTGTTCCACTTGATCGTTGCTGATGACCGGCATTGGGATCCGTATTTGACTTTGGGCGCTGGCGCGATGTATCTGCGGGTCAGGAACGTCCAGTGGCCGGCGGTTGATCCCAATTTGCGTTTTGGCGCCGGTCTGGCGTATCACTTTAATCAGGAATGGGCGATTCGGCTGGATTTGGTGGAGGCCGTCGCGATAAGTTCGGAGCGTGATGCCTTGGAATTCAACTTTATGCCTTCGCTGGGGGTAAACTGGAAATGGGGGGCGCATGTGCCCGCGAAATATGTCGTTTCCGGCGGGCCGCTTGACAGCGACGGCGACGGGCTTTCCGATGCGGAAGAACTCCAGCTCGGCACCGATCCGAAAAATCCTGATACGGACGGCGATGGTCTCACCGACGGCGAAGAAGTGAAGAAATATCATACCGACCCGTTGAATCCCGACACCGATTACGATGCATTGACCGATGGTGCCGAGGTGTATAACCACAAAACCGATCCGCTTGTGCGCGATACCGACAAAGGCGGCGTGGCCGATGGTCATGAAGTAATTGAAGACAACACTAATCCGCTTGACCCGGCCGATGATCTTCTGTTGTTCACCCTGCATATTGAATTTGAAACGGACAAGGCCGTTATCCGCAATCAGTATTTCAGCGACTTGAACAAAATCGGCAAGGTTCTTTCCCGTGATCCGCAGTCAACCGCGCGGATTGAAGGTCATGCCGACAAGCGCAAGACATCGGCTTACAAGTACAACATGGATCTTTCCGAGCGCCGCGCGAAAGCGGTCGGCAATTATTTGAATGAAAAGTTCGGCATTGCGCGCAGTCGTATAACGCCTGTCGGCTATGGTTATACCCGTCCGTTGGCGGCCAATGATCCGATCAACGGCAACGAGAAGAACCGGCGCGTGGAGGTCTATATCCGCAAAGGATCTGATCAGTCGGGAGAGACCAAAAAGGAACAGACTTCAAATAAGCCGGAGACCAAGCCGGCCGCCGCCGATACCGGTTCTGTTCAACCGGCGGCTGTTCCTGCCAAGCCGTGATGGAATAATAATCAAGACTGCCATGCCGAGAACAACCGGTGTTGCCGTTTGATACTTCTTGCTTGGCCCGATCGTCTCGGGCAGGTAATCTTGGTGAATCTGATGGTTGGGGCTGAGAACGTGTGAGAAAAATAGAATCATCGCGTCAACCCAGGCTTCGCCAAAGGCTCCGCCGAGGCGAGCGGTGTGGCGCTCCTACAAAAAAGCCCCTTATTTCATAAAAAATGTAGGCCGAGCCCCGCCTCGGCGATCTTTGCCGATTTTTCACACGTTCTGAGCAGGAATAAAATGTTCAGGTCAGGTTTTCAATGAGATTGGTTGTGCTGAAGTTTTCCAGCATGGGAACGAATTCAATCCGTCCTCCCCAGCTTTCCACCAACTCCTTTTCGTTTTGAACTCTTTCTTTGACGAATGAGCCCCCTTTGACGTGAATGGCAGGCCGGATCAAGGCGAGCGTCGGCAGGGGATTATCTCCGGCAAAAGAAAATGCGGCGGTAACGGGGGTTAAAGATTTAAGGGCGGAAAGGCGGCATTGGATCGGGAACACCGGGCGTTTAATGCCTTTGTGCCGTTTTACCGACTGGTCGTCGTTGACGAGCACAATCAGCGCGTCGCCCATCCGGCTGGCTTCGGTCAACAGGCGGGCGTGTCCCGGGTGTAAAATATCAAAACAGCCGTTGACCGTGACAATTTTTTTCCCGGCAAGATCGGCCAGGACTGAACCGATCTCGCGGTCGCCAGGGGCTAATTGAGAAACCGGAACATTGATAGGCGTCTGGCCGGAACGGATTGATTTTTCAATATCGTTTGTAAAACATTCCTTTAACGGTTTTATGTTAAAAACATTGTCCGCCAGGGTCCGGGCTGTTTTTTGTAAAATTGTGATGGCGGGTTGGGCCAGACAATCGGCCATCACAAAAGGCCGGAGGACATGCAGGGCCGAAACGATTTTTTCATGAGTCGGCCCGGCAACGGCATCAACCCCGCGCACCAGCGCGAGCAGACCGGCGCGGTCGCCAAGGCCGGCCGGTGAATCGCTCGTGCTGTTTGCCGGGTCTATCATGGCGCAGACGCCGCCGAATTTTCCGGCTGCTTCGGCAATGCATTTTAAATTGCCCGGGTGTAAAATTCGGAATGATCCGGCGATCAGCGCGCAGGTTGTCCCTTTTTTGGCAAGCGATTTGCGCCATGCCGTCAATTCGCGGATGTTGTCATAAACAGGAGCTTGCAGGCTGGGTTTTTTGTCAAGCATGATGCATCAATCCGTCCCGGTCATTTCTTAAAAAATATCTACAACAAACCGATAGAATATGCAATTATATTCACATATGTTTGTTTTCCATTATGAGTTTCCATTGGATGTCGCCCTGGTGCTTGCCGAGGTTGTGTCCGGCGATATGACCGTTCATTTGCCGCGCAAAAACAGCCGCCTTTGCCGGGTTGATTTTTATTGCCGATCACGGGCTGATGCCCGCCGGCGCTTGATGGAGATCAGGCAATATGCCAAGAATGAAAAGAAAACCGTTCCATCGGCTGGTTTGATTAAACGTTTGAGAAAAAAGGATTGGACCGAAGTCTGGAAAAAGCAGTTTATTGTGCGGCGGGTTTCCAGGCGGATTGTCGTCAAACCGGCCTGGAAAACGTATTCCGGCAGGAAAGATGATTGCGTCATTGAGGTTGAACCGGGAATGGCCTTCGGCACCGGCGAGCACGCCACCACCAGGGCCTGCCTGAGTTTGATTGATGAATGTCAAAAAAAATATCCGGAATCATCGTTTCTTGATGCGGGTTGCGGGTCAGGGATTCTTGCGATTGCCGCGGCCAAGCTTGGGTTTAAGCCGGTCATCGCAATTGACAATGACCCGTTGGCGGTTAAATCGGCAAAAATAAATTGCGTGCGGAACAATGTGGCTGACCGGGTGGTCTGTCGCCGGGCGGATCTTTTGGGTTTCCGTCCGGCGAAGAAATTTTCCGTAATTGCCGCCAATCTGTTTGCGAACGTCCTGATCCGTTCCGCCAACAACCTTGTCACTCTGCTTGACCGGAAAGCCGGTTGCCGCCTGATTCTGGCCGGCATACTTGAAAAGCAATATGGCGGGGTTGCGCAAGCGTTTTTTAAACGGCACCTGCGGGAAATAAAAAAAATCAAAAGCCGGGGCTGGGTGACGGCTGTTTTTGAATGGAGGTCGTGATTATGAATGAATATGAGGTGACTTGTCAGTCGGCGAACACCCTGAACTACAGTAAAAAAATCTTTATCTATATTGTTGAGCCTTCGATCATCAATGACCAGACCGGAATTATGCATTACGCCCATGGTTGGGGCGGGAATCGTTATCAATACCGCGACGTGCAGAAGGAATTTGCCGACCGCTACAACCTTATTTGCATTGCCACGGAATACCGGCAGAGCGGTTATTATTTTGACCCGGTCACCGGCACCGGCGCCGATGTTCCCTATGATGCCAGTCATTATCAGGTCATTGATTGTTTGAACGCCGTGCGGAAAGCAATTTCCCTTTATCCGTCGATCAACCGGCGGCGGCTGATCAGTTTCGGCGGCAGCCAGGGCGGTCATGTTGCCATGCTGATGAGCATATTTTGTCCGCATACGTTCGCGTTTGTCGTTTCCGGGAGCGGAATATCCCATGCGGATCCGAAGATAACTGGCTGGGCGGGGCGGGATTTTTCAGCCGATGAACTGGCCATCCGCGATGTTATCCGGATGGCTGGCCGGGTTCAGTGTCCGGTTGCGCTCATGCACGGCACGGCGGACACGGTCGTTGCCGTTGATCATACGCGTCTGTTGGAAAAGGCGTTGAGGGAAAACGGCAAAACAGTGCGGGTCAAATACGTTGAAGGCGGCGGACACGCCCTGGAACCGGTAACCGATCGCAAAACCGTGACGGTGGAATTGGCTGATGACTGGTTAAAATCTCTGGTGAATCAGCAGGCGAATGATTTTGATTCACAGTCAAAGATCGAGATCCCCTGCGTCACCAGGAAAGTTGTGATTGACTGGTCCAAGCCGCCGGCTGACAGCGCCTTGATAAGCTGGGGCGCAATGGATCAATGAAGGGCAGCTTACCACTTCTTGCGCACGGGAATATTGGACTTGGCGAGGACTTCCTTGATTTGACGAATCGTGTATTTGCCGGAATGAATGATGCTGGCGATAATGGCCGCCGAGGCGCAGCCCTCGGTGAAAACGCTGACTAGGTGTTCGGGGCATCCGGCGCCGCCGGAAGCCACCACGGGAACAGGAACATTGCGCGCAATCATGCTTGTCAGCGTCAGTTCGTAGCCGTTGCAGGTGCCGTCGGCGTCAACGGAATTGACCACGATTTCGCCGGCGCCCAGATCAACGGCTTTCTTTGCCCACTCCAGCGCGTCCAGCCCTGTTTTTTCCCTGAATCCGCGGACGGTGATTTCGTAGCCGCTTTTGCATTCCTTGCCTTCAATCCGCACTGGGTCCATTCCCAGGACAATGCATTGTGAGCCGAACGCCTTCGCGCCTTCCTTGATTATGTCCGGATTTTTTACCGCGAGTGAATTGACCGATATTTTTTCGGCGCCGGCCAGGAGGACGCGTTCCATGTCGTGCAATGATGAGATCCCGCCGCCGACCGCAAAGGGAATATGCACGGCGCGCGCCACATCCTTTACCATCGCCAAGTCAATCGGCCGGCGTTCGGCCGAGGCGGTTATATCGTAAAAGACAAGCTCATCGCATCCGCCTTCGCTGTAAGCGGCGGCCATTTCCACCGGGTCGCCGACGTCAACATTGCCCTGAAAACGAATGCCTTTCGTCACTTTCCGATTTCTTATGTCCAAACAAGGTATAATACGCTTCGTTAACATGCTTGGCCTTCCCATTTGCTGAAATTTTTAAGCAATTGGAGGCCAATGCGGCCTGATTTTTCCGGATGGAATTGGGTGGCAATCAGATTCTTCCGGCCGACGATGGAAGCGAAGGTTACCCCCGCATACCCGGTTTCACCGATAATTTCCTCCCGGAAAGCCGGAACCGGGTAATAACTGTGGACGAAATAAAATTCGCTCCCGTCTTCAATCCCTTCCAGCACCGGATGTTTTTTCCGGATTGAAACTGCATTCCAGCCGATTTGCGGGACTTTGTCCATAAAATTGGCGCTGGCAAAGCGTTTCACTTTTCCGGAAAGCAGTGAAAGTCCTTGTGTCCCGCCGTCTTCCTCGGAAAAGTCAAATATTATCTGGGTGCCGAGACAGATTCCCAGAAAAGGCGTTCCGTGTTCAACAACCTTTTCAAGCGCATCCTTCAGTTTCAGTTCATTGACGTTGCGCAGCGCCGCGCCGGCCGACCCGACGCCCGGGAAGACGACGTGCCCGGCGGCAAGGATTTCCTCCGGCCGATTGGTGATTTTCGCCTTGATGCCGAGATATTCAAACGCAAGCTTGACGCTCGTCAGATTCCCGGCCTTATAGTCAACGATGATGATCAAATGTTTTACCCTTCCGAATGAAATTGCAATCAGACAAAGTTGAACGATGCGCTTTCTCCACCCTTAAGCGTACCGTGGAATTGCCGGCCTTTGCAATATATTTCAAATTCGCTTTTGGCATCCGGCTCATACCAGGCAATATTGGACACGATAATATTGATGATTTTGTGTTTTTCCCGGATATTAAAGTTAAAAACCGCAGGGGTTTTGCTGCAAAATTTAACTTCTGAACTGGCGGCTGTTTCTTTCGCGATTTTTTCAAGCAACAACTGTATTTCCCGAACAAGGCGCCGGTCATGCGGGTAATCGTGGAAATTGCCGAAATATACCTTGCCCCTGCCGTATCGGTTGAGATAGAAATGTTCCCCGAATTTTTCGGCGGTAATGTTGCCAAGCCGGCAGTTTCTTAGGCCGTTAAGTATTTCCTTTCCGGCGCCGGATATTTCAAGCCCGGCCAATTCGTTTATCCGCCCGCCGCGGAGCATGGCCGGCTGACCTGCCATGACATCGCGGGTGTCAAAATGGCATCCGCAGATGAAAAGAATTCCCCCGTCTTTGACAAACTTCTTAAGATTGCCGTAAATTTTTTCGTTCATCGTGTTCCAGCCGAGGAACGCGGCGGCCTTATACCGCTGCAGTCTTTCCGAGAACGGCGATACAAGGTCAACTTGGCCATAAGGACTTCCGGTGAACATTCTTGTCAGCGATTCATGCGCCTCCTGTTTTTCAATGGGCAATTGCGGCAGCCAGGCTTCGGAAGCTTTCCAGATCAGCCGGTAAGCAGAGTCCAGCTTTTTGCCCCAGACCAGCCGGTCCCAATCATTCAAATCCGCCAGTTCCGGCAGCCGGTCATCGGGGAGCCAGAAAATATTTTCAAGATTTCCGAACATCAGCGCGAATGGAGCTTCGGGGGCGCCCGGCCGCGGATTAAAAGCCGTGAACTTGTAAAAATCCCTTAATATTTCCCGGGCCTTGCGACAGAAGGCGGATTCCCGGTCGTTCCGTGAATAAGAGTTGGTTTTGAAGAGTGAACTTTCGGAATATATCGTTTCGCCGCCATAGGCGTATGCCAGGTACAGCATGATTTTAAAACGGGCCAGTGCGTTCTTGTCGTGCGGGAAACCGAAATACCAGTCCAGGGGAATATGCGCGCCGAATTTTTTGCCCGTGCCTCTTGCCGCGCCCAGGAGCAAACTGGCGTTGCTGACCGGTTCGCAAAGAATAAGATCAACGCTTGTTTCCCTCAGGTATACCGTGGAAAACAAGTCGGGAATACCGGCGTAAATTTTGGTTGCAGGGGAAACCCGCGCGTCCGAGATTGTTTTTTCCATGTAATGGATGTATTTTTTCTTTGCTTGCGACATTGTTTTCCAGGATGAAAACTCTTTTGCGCATTTTGACAATGGCTGGAAGACAAGGTAAAGCTCATGTTTCTGAAAGCCATGGAAATGCCGGCGGCCGAGCTGTTGGATGGCTTTGCCGTCGAGCGTGGGCAAGGCGCGGGCGACTTGGAAAGAAATATCGTTTTTCACGCAGTAATTGATGATTTTTTTCCATTTTTGGCGCGTGGCCGGATGGGCCGGGGGATAATTTCTTCCGGGGTTGGGACGGAACAATACGAAATTGCCGATCTGCGTTTCATTGAAAATTTCCAGCAATTCTTCAATCTCAGTGGTGTTGTCATGACGGTAATCATCGCAGTCCATCCCGACGAAAAGCTTGTCATCGGAACGGGACAGGATTTGCGAAACCATGCCTTCGCATTTTTCGCCGCCGCTTTCAAAGGCGATCTTCACCTTTTTTGCGCTTTTTAAGGCCTTGAATCTGAACTGTTCGCCATTGCGGCCTTCAAAAGATATGAATTTGGACGGAAAAACGGCCTGGATGTTCCTTTCTTCATGGACCAGCGAAAGAAAGACGTTGAAGTTATCACCTTCTTTGACGAATTCCGGGCAACTTCTCACCGTCATGTGGATTTTATCAGGGTACCTTAAAATTTCCGCCCGGTGGATGACCAGGGTGTTCTTCCCTTCGGAAAGATTCTTGATGACAACGCGGTTGTCGCTGTTTTTCAGGAAATCCGGGGGGATTTTCAGGTAGAGCGAAGGCCATCCTTTGCAGACATTTTCAAGGAAAAGAAAATCATTGTACAGCGTCTTGCCGTTCAGGATGATTTCCGCCGGGTGTTCGCGTTTCTCCCAGTCCTGCCAGCAGGCGTTCAGTTTAAAATAATACCTTGCAATCCCGTGTTCGGTTTTTCCGGCGGCCTTGATTCTGAAAACCGCCTCGACGTCCGTGTCGCAAAAGCAACCGAACTTTATTTCGGGGAGCCCGAAGGCAACGGTAAAAGAATGAATATGTTTCGGAGCGCGGAAATGGGTGTAATCGGTTCCGCCTTGAAACTCAATTGCGGGAATGACGGTCCTGGCCAGAATCTGGTCATAATAACGCAATGCCGGGTTCATAATTTGTGACTGGTTGATTTAAATTAAAAGTATATGAATTTCAAAATTTGTCATTCCGAGCTGTACGAGGAATCTCGTTTGGGATCTGGGCCGTTGACGAGATCCTTCGCGCTGCTCAGGATGACAGTGCAATAGTAATATTGCGCTCCGCTTTGCGGGGCCTGGTTAAAAATCAAGCTTTAAATGTTTTTCAGGAAATCAACCGCATTTTTAAATATTTTCAGCCCCTGTCCGTGCTTCGGAAGCTTGCCGGCAATTTTCTGTCGCTGCCATTGGGGATGATTTTCAGGGAAAAGGTAGGCTTCGGGGTGGGGCATGAGACCAAAGACCCGTCCCGTGGGATCGCATAATCCGGCAATTGCGTTCGTGGAACCGTTGGGATTATCCGGAAAGCGCATCGTCGGCTTGCCGGTTTGCGCGTCAAGATAACGGCAAACGACGCAATGTTCATTTTCAATCCGGTCCAGCACGGTTTTATCCAAGGTAATGATTTTGCCTTCACCGTGGCGGATGGGGAGCGGCATGGCCTTCAGCCCGCGCGTAAAAACACAGGGACATTTTGATTCAAAGCCGAGATTGATCCAGAAATTCTGGAAAGCCCCGCAGTCGTTGTGGGTCAGGGTAATTTTTCGGCTGAGATAATCGCCGTCAAATCCGGGCAGGAGTCCCAGCTTGACCATGACCTGGAATCCGTTGCAGACCCCCAGGACAAGATTGCCGGCGTTGATAAAGCGTGCAAGGTTGTCCTGGAGCCGGCAACGCAGGCGCAGGGCGAGCACCTGCCCCGATCCCAGGTGGTCGCCGAATGAAAACCCGCCGATAAACATGAGGGCTGCAAATCGCCGCAATTGATCAGGATTTTCAAGCAAGTCGTGCAGATGAACCATGCGCGGGGCGGCGCCGGCCATTTGCCAGGCATGCGTTGATTCGGCCTCACAGTTGGCGCCGTATCCCGTAAGAATCAAAATCGGAGGTTTATGCGCCATGGAGAGTTCCCTTGAAAGATTTTCTTAATTCATCCGGTCCGACGGAAATTAATCCGCGCTTGTTTGTGTCCTGAATAATCAGCCTGCCATTGGCGGATACTTTCCCGACGAAGGCATGCGGAATATTCTTGAAAAGATTTTCAATTTTCCGCCTGTTTTTTGGCGCGACGCTGACAATAAACCGGCTGTTGGATTCGGAAAAAAGCCTTTCCTCGGCGCTTAATGTCCCCTCGCATGGGACCAGCCCGAGATTAACGTTCGTTCCGAGATTGCCGCCCAGGGCGCATAATGCAAATCCGACCGCCAGCCCGCCGCGGGTGGGGGAATGCGCCGAGCGCACCAGGCCATGGTTGATTGCTTTGCCCAGGGAGGCATAAATTTGTTTGCCGCGCGCCGGGTCAACTTGCGGAACATTGCCGTTGCAACCGGTTTTGAAAGATGATCTTTGTCCGACCAGGCGACTGAACGCTGATGCGCCAAGTTCGTCCTTGGTGATGCCAATCACATAAATCAGGTCGCCGGCCTGTTTGAAGTCAGGCGTTACGGCTTTGCGGACGTCGTCAATTTTGGAGATCGTGGAGAAGAGCAGGGTGGGTGGAATTGAAATTTTCCGGCCGCCGCGGGTGGAATCATTCTTGCAACTGTCCTTCCCGGAAATGCAGGGGACGCCGTAAGCGGTTGTTATGTCGTAAAGCGCCTTGTTGGCGCGCACCAATTGCGCCAGTTTGTGCGCGCCATCGGGTGTTTTTTCAGACAGAACCGGGTCAGGCCAGCAAAAATTGTCCAGGCCGGCAATCCGGTCCGGGCGTCCGCCGGCGCCGACAACGCGGCGGATGGCTTCGTCAATCACCGAGGCGGCCATGTGATAAGCGTCCAAATCCGAATAAAACGGATTGATTCCCTCGGCGAGCACGATGCCTTCATTGCTTTTGTATTCAACCCGCATGACCGTGGCGTCCGCCGGAACGTCGCAATTGACGCCGACGAATGGTTTTATCACGCTCAATCCCTTGACCTCACCGTCATATTGCCGGCTCTTGAATTCCTTTGAGCAAACGTTCAAGTCGGACAGCAAGTCGCACAGGAGAGAATTTATCAAGCCGGTGGCATGCTTACGATTGCTTTTGACCTGGCGCGGTAATTTTTTGTTGACCGGCTCGGGCGGAGTCCATTTGGCCTCAAGTTGCAGGGTGGGGCAGCCATCATAGAGAAAATCCATGTCCAATCGTCCGACGACCTGTTCTTTGTGGCGGATTATATAGGCGGATGAATCGGTGAAAGTTCCCAGCACGGTTGCTTCCACGTCGCGTTTCTTCGCCAAGGCAACGAATGCTTTGACTTTGCCGGGCTTGACGGCGAGCGTCATGCGTTCCTGCGCCTCGGAAAGTAAAATTTCCCATGGCTTCAGGCCTTCGTATTTCAACGGCGCTTTTGCGAGATCAAGGTCGGCGCCGCCGCTCATGCGTCCCATTTCGCCCACCGAGCAGCTCAAGCCCCCCGCGCCGTTGTCGGTAATGCAGCGATAAAGACCAAGGTCGCGGGCTTCCATCAGGAATTCATACATTTTGCGCTGGGTGATGGGATCGCCGATCTGGACGGCTTGCACGGGGGATTTCTCGCGCAGTTCCTCGGATGAAAAAGTGGCCCCGTGAATACCGTCCTTCCCGATTCGTCCGCCCAGCATCATGATTGCGTCACCCGGGAAAACTTCCTTGCGCTCCGACGACCGTCCGCCGACTTTCACCGGCAAGGTCCCGACCGTGCCGCAAAAGACAAGCGGTTTGCCGAGATAGCGCTCGTCAAAAATTTCAAATCCGCGCATCCAGGGAATGCCGCTCTGGTTGCCGCCTTCAATGACGCCCTGGTGGACGCCATCCCTGATCCGGCGCGGATGCATCAGGCCTTTTGGCAAATAACCATTGAAAAACGGCGAGCCGAGACAATACCCCCAGACATTGCAAAGCAGATTTGCGCCCATGCCGGTTCCCATCGGATCGCGGTTGACGCCCACGATGCCCGTCATGGCGCCGCCATACGGGTCAAGCGCCGAGGGACTGTTATGCGTTTCAATTTTATAAACCAGGTTCAGCCGGTCATTGAACCGGATGATCCCGGCATTATCGGAAAAGACCGACACCAGCCAGGGGATTGACCGGCCGATTTTTTCGGTTGAAGCGCGGACGTAGGTCTTGAAGAGCGACTCGATGTTTTCAATATTGCCGTGTTCGTCCGTATATTTGATTTTTGCCGAGAATATTTTATGGCTGCAATGTTCCGACCAGGTTTGCGCGATGCATTCCAATTCAACATCGGTCGGTTGGCCGGGGAGTCCCAGCGCCTTGCGCGCGGACTTTACCTTGGGGGATTGAAAATAATCACGAATTGCGTGCATTTCTTCCAGGGAGAGTGAAAGGATGTTTTCACGGCTGAGATCAAGCAAATCTTTGTCGCTGCCCCGCAAGTCGTAGCGGCCGACCCGGTGCATGGTTTTACCGTGGATCGCCGGCACGGTCGTGTCAACCGGCGCCTTGGTCCATTCCTTGGCGGAATAAATCGTGATGGTTTGAATCAATTGATTGGCCAGGAGGTTTGCGGCGAGTTTTTGAGCGCCGGTGCGCTTCATTCCCCTTGCCCGGATAAAATACTGGGTCGCGGTGTAAACTTTGGCGCTTTCGGGAAGCTTGCGGGCGATGATATCCTGAAGGGCAACCCGTGCCGTGTGCCCGACGTTGTCGGTTACGCCCGGTTTGTAGCCGATTTCAATCAGCCAGTCAAAGTTTTCCGGCGCCGGCAGTCGTCCGGTTGCCGCCACTTCAATAACCGGATCACAAAGGAAACGGCAGACGGATTCAATTTCCGTCCTGCTGATATCAGCTTCAATCTTATAGACCATCCTGGCCTGCGCCGCCTGAATGCGCAGGCCAAGTGTCTTGCGGGCGCCGGCAACAACGGCTTCACCCCGCGCGTCGCGGATTCCGGCTTTAAGACCGATTTCAATTCTGTGACTCATAATGTTGCGCAGTTCGTGTGGTGTTGCTTGAAATATGCCTGTTTTTTTATTCCCACTCAATCGTCGCCGGAGGCTTTGAGCTGATGTCATAGACTACCCGGTTGATGCCCTTGACCTCGTTGATTATCCGGCTTGAAATTTTCGCCAGGAGGGCGTCCGGCAAACGCGCCCAGTCGGCCGTCATGCCGTCCTGGCTGGTGACCGCCCGGAGAACGCATACGTTTTCGTAAGTCCGGAAATCGCCCATGACTCCGACGGTCTTGACCGGCAGGAGGACGGCGAAAGACTGCCAAAGTTCATGCGCACGTTTGTATCCGGCGATTTCATCCTGGATAACCAAGTCGGCTTTTTGCAGGATGGCGACGCGCTCGGCGGTCACTTCGCCGATAATCCGCACGGCCAGACCGGGGCCGGGAAACGGCTGGCGGCTGATGATTTCCTCCGGCAAACCGAGTTCCCGCCCGACGGCGCGGACTTCGTCCTTGAAAAGCTCGCGCAACGGCTCAATCAGTTTCCATTTAAGATTTTTGGGCAGGCCGCCGACGTTGTGATGGCTTTTTATCGTGGCGGATGGTCCGCCGACGGGGGAGGAACTTTCAATCACATCCGGGTAAAGCGTTCCCTGCGCCAGATATTTCATCCTTTTTATCTTACCGAATCGTTTCGCCTCGGCGCTGAAAACATCAATAAATCTCCGGCCGATGCGCTTGCGTTTCGTTTCCGGATCGGTCACGCCCTTGAGGTCTTTTAGAAAGAGCGCGGCGGCGCGGACAACATGCAAGTCAAGCCCGAAGCTCCGGATGAAAGTTTGCTCAACCTGTTCCACCTCGCCGCCCCGCAATAATCCGTTGTCAACAAAAATGCAATGCAATTTGCTGCCGATGGCTTGATGAAGGAGAATGGCGACCACGGAAGAATCAACGCCCCCGCTCAATCCGCAGATGATGTGTTCATTGCCGACGGTTTTCCTGACGGCATTGATGCTGTCCTTGATGAATTGGGCGGTCTGCCATTTGCCGCGGCATTTGCAGACTGAAAAAATAAATTGACGCAATATTTCCGTCCCGCACGGAGTATGGACCACTTCCGGATGGAATTGAATGCCGTATATCCGGCGTTGGATGTTTGCCATGGCCGCATTCGGACAGGTCGGGGTTGTCGCCAGGCATTTGAAACCGGGCGGCAGTTTCACGACCTGGTCGCCGTGGCTCATCCAGACCTTTATTTTTTGCGGCAATCCCTTGAAAGGCGCGTGGTTCTGCTTGATTGCCAGGTTGGCCGGTCCGTATTCTCGTGATCGCCCCGGTTTTACTTCGCCGCCCAGCATTTTGCCGATCAGCTGCATGCCATAACAAATGCCCAGGACCGGAATGTTCAGCTTGAGCAGGGCGGCCTGGCAAGCTGGCGCGTTCAGGTCAAAAACGCTGGAAGGCCCGCCGGATAAAATAATTCCGGCGGGTTTGCGGCGCTTGATCTCTTCCGGCGGAGTTTTGAACGAAATTATCTCGGAATAAACTTTTTGTTCGCGGATGCGACGGGCAATCAACTGGGTGTATTGGGAACCGAAATCAATAACCGCAATCCATTCATTGCCGATTTTTCCGCGCCGGCGTTGTACGGCAAGCGGCCCCTTGCCGCCTTTGGCGGCGACGGGGATTTTTGCATTATTGAGTTTTGACATGATAAACAGCCTTTATTTTCCATTATCTTGAATAAGCCGGCGGAATTGTTCAAAAAGATAGGATGAATCGTGCGGTCCCGGCGAGGCCTCGGGGTGATACTGCACGGCGAACATCGGCAGTGTTTTATGCCGGATGCCTTCAATCGTCTGGTCATTAAGATTGATGTGCGTGACTTCAATGACGGCTTGATCCAGCGAATCGGCTTGAATGGCGAAATTATGGTTTTGCGATGTAATCTCCACCCGCCCGGTTGCCAGCTCCTTGACCGGATGGTTGCAGCCGTGATGCCCGAATTTGAGCCGGTAAGTTTTGCCGCCCACCGCCAGCCCGAGGATTTGATGGCCGAGACAAATGCCCATCAAGGGAATCTTGCCCAAAAGCTCCCGCGCCGCGTCAATGGCATAGGTAACCGCGGCCGGGTCCGCGGGCCCGTTTGAAAGAAAGACGCCGTCGGGTTTCATGGCCAGCACGTCTCCGGCCGGAGTGGTTGCGGGGATGACCGTCACGTCCATCCCGTTGGCGCGCATCCGGCGCAGAATATTCCATTTAATACCGAAGTCGTAAGCGACGATTTTCAAGTCGGTGGCGGGCAGACTATCGGCGATCCCCCATGACCGGCTTATTTCGCCCGATTCGTCCCAGCGGTATTTTTTATCGCAACTGACGCGTTGGGCATAGTCCTGGCCGTCAAGCCCCTGCCATTTGCGCGCTTTTGTAATTGCACCCTGCTCGTCAATTGGTTCCGTGACCGCAAGGCATCCTTTCATTGTTCCCTGCGTGCGCAGTTTGGTGGCCAGGGCGCGCGTGTCAATCCCGGCAATGGCGGGAATGCCGGCCTTTTTCAGGGCTTCCGCAAGGGAAATTTCAGACCGCCAGTTGCTCGGTTCGTTGATGTTGTGAACAATAAAGCCGTTTGCGTGAAATTTTCGCGATTCCATATCGGCCGCATTAATGCCGGTGTTGCCGATTTCCGGATAGGTCATGGTGATGAACTGGCCGGCGTAGGAGGGATCGCTCAGGATTTCCTGGTAACCGGTCATGCCGGTGTTGAAGACAACCTCGCCGACTTCATCCCGGTCGGCGCCGAATGAAATACCATGAAAAACCGTCCCGTCTTCCAATGCCAGGATCGCCCGTTTTTTATCCCGTTGAAAACCCGCCGTTTTTGCATTCATATATAGGCGCTTCAAAATTGCCACAAGATGCACAAAGAAGAGATACACACAGCGATGCATTCTTTTTTGTGCCTAACGTTTAAAAGTTATCAAGAAACTGGCCCATGCTTTATCAAATTTTTATTTTTTTCGCAAGCGCAATGAACGGGTCATTATTTAAGCGCCGGGCACGGCCGATTCCAGGCCTGGCGTTGATTTGTTTTTCTTGCATTATTTTTTTTTACGTTTTTATGTTGACTTTTCCCGATTGTATGATACATTTTGATACAAATTGATATTTAAGGATATTTATGGCACACCCTGACATGCGGCGCAACAGACTTCTGAAAATACTGAAAAAGAAAAGATTTCATGGCATTGGCGAGTTGAAAAAGGCGACCGGCACGCCCCATGCAACCATTTACAGGGATTTGAACGCGCTTGAAAAGGAAGGTCAAATCCGCAAAAGCCATGGCGGGGTGGAGGTTCTTTCCGAAAAGGCGGTCATCCGTGAATATGACCGGCGGATGCACGCTAATGTTGATCTTAAAATGGCGATTGCCCGGGCGGCATTGGGGTTCGTAAATGCCGGGGATCATGTTTTTCTTGACGCTTCTTCAACCTGCTACTTTTTAGGCCGGGCCATCATGAATAAAAACATTGAGGGCGTGACGATCGTCACCAACTCGCTTCATCTGTTGTCCGAATATCGTGAAAACGACTCGGGAGTCAGGCTTGTCTCCACCGGGGGCAGTGTTGACCGGGAATTGTGCGCCTTGCTCGGTAATTTTACGACCGACTTTATCGCGCGCATCCGCGTTGCCAAGACGTTTATCTCCGCCGCCGGGTGGAGCGTGAGTGACGGAATCAGCACGACGAACGATTTTATCCTGGGAGCGCTGAAAGCGGCTATCTCCGCAGCCCCGGAACGGTATTGTCTTGTTGACAGCTCAAAATTCGGCCGGGAATATCTTTTCAAGGTTGCGCAACTTTCGGCGTTCAAGGCGGTTATCACCGACGGCGGACTTCCAAAACAGTCCGTTCGGAAAATAAAAGCGGCCGGCGTGTCGTTGCTCATGGAACGGGAGGAAAGGGCATGAGGTTGGGAACGAATACGAGATATGATGTTATTGCCCTGGGCTGTTGCACGATTGACCACTTGTGCCGGGTCCCGCATATCCCGCGCGATGACAAGGTGGAAATAGGCGAGCTTTTAATCGGCGGAGGTGGGCCGGCGGCGACGGCGGTATTTGCGGCGGCGCGGCTGGGCGCCAAAACCGCTTATCTGGGAGCAGTCGGCGATGACGAAAACGGAAAACAGATATTGAAAGAGCTGAAAAAAGAAAACGTCAATATATCGGGGGTGATGATACGTCCTGGCGCAATTTCACCCACGGCATATTGCTGGATTGATCAAAACACAGGAAAAAGGAGCATCGCCTGGTCAAGGGGCAGTGTTGAAGCTTTGCGGGCGAAGGAAGTGAAAGAAAAAATGAAGGGGAAAATATGTTCAAGCCGGATACTGCATCTTGACGGTCATCACCCCGAAGCCGCCATTTATACGGCGAAACTGGCAAAAAAACACGGAATAAAGGTGTTCCTTGACGCAGGAACCTTTCGCCCGCACATGAAAGATTTAATGGGTTTAAGCGATGTTGTCATAGCCTCGGAGGTGTTTGCCAAACAGATGACGGGCGGGAATGACATCAAGTGCGCATTGATGAAAATTCATGAATATGGCCCTGAATGGACGGTCATAACGTTGGGCGCAAAAGGCGCCATTGCTTACAGCGGCGGAAAAATCATTGTCCAAAGGGCTTTTAAGGTGGACGTGGTTGACACAACCGGCGCGGGAGACGTGTATCACGGGGCTTTTGCCTGTAAATATTTATCGTGCGGCGACCTCGCGGAGGTAATGCGGTTTTCATCGGCAGTTGCCGCCATGAAATGCCGGAAACTTGGCGGGCGGAACGGAATCCCGAAATTAGAAGAAGCAGAGGAGTTCATAAACAGGCAAAAAATATGAATAAAAGCAAGTTGAGAATAGGTTATGTGCCATTAGCGAAAAAAAGCTGGCTTAATGACAAACTTGAAACAGTCAGAAAAGACGCCCTGAAAATGCTGCAAAAAACAGGTGTTGAGACGGTATCCACGGAAGGATTGATAACGGACCGTTCTCAGGCCGATGAACTTGCTGCCTTCTTTATCAAGGGAAACATTGATTGTCTTCTTTTTCATCATATCACTTTTTCGTTGGGCAGTATTGTCCCTGCCATGATCAAAAAAGTGGATGTGCCGGTAATTTTTTGGTCCATGCCGGAACCGCCGATGGAAGGAGGACGGATTAGTTCCAATTCATTCTGTGCATCCAATATGAATGCCCATACGCTTTGGAAAATGGGCAGGAAATATGCGTATGTGTATGGCAATGATAAAGAGGCAGAAAATGAAATGGAAAGCCAGTTTAAATCGTTACAGTGCGTCAAATCGTTGAAATCAACAAGAATCGGGCTGCTCGGCAACAGGGTTCCTGGTTTTTACACCTCAAATTATAATGAATTAAAAATGATGGAAACGTTCGGGATTGAGGTCGAGCACGTTGATTTGTTGGAGCTTGTCGCAATGGCCAGGAACGCCGACTCTGATTTGCCGGCGGCCGTGAATGAAATCAAAAGAATGTCGCGGATAAATGCCAATGTTTCAGAGACGGAGATTGAGCAAGAGGCGCGTCTCTATTCCGCATTCAAGGTAATAAGAGAAAAATATAATCTTGACGCCTGCGCCGTGAAATGCTGGCCGGAACTGCCGGAATTTTACGGAATAGCACCATGTTCGGCCATGGGTATGCTCTCGGGGAATGGCATAATTTGCGGATGCGAGGGCGATATCTACGGCACAATGACAATGATTGTTCAGAATTTATTGACCGGCGCACCGCCTTTTTTCTGCGACTTGATTTCCCTGGATTATAAGGAAAACGAGGCGATTGCATGGCATTGCGGCGCGGCGTCGCCGTCGCTTAAAGCGGACAATCAAAATTATGCGCTTTGCAAACATTCGGTTGTTGATGGCGGGGACAAAAAAGGCGTTACCGGTGAGTTCCCGCTCAAGCCCGGCCGCGTAACGCTGGCGCGTTTCAGCGAGGACAGGAATGGCGGTTATCGTCTTTTCCTTGCCGGCGGTCAAGCAGTGGAAACCGGCCGGCTGATTAAGGGCAATCCGGTGAAAATCAAGTTTGACGCTCCGCTTAAAGATATTACGGACACCATCATTGAGAACGGTTTTGAGCATCATTATTCGCTTGTTTATGCCGATATAGGAAAAGAACTTTTGAATATATGCAAATGGCTCGACGTAAAAATGTTTAATTTCAGTTAAAAGGATATTTATGACTTATCTCAGGAAATATATAAATATGCCGGGGTTCACACAAATCATCAAAAAAGATGACATGGGATTGAAACTTACGCAGTTCGGGCTGATCACGCTGCGGAAGGATGAGGAATATGAGGCCTTCAACGGCGGCAATGAGACCGCGTTGATCGTGTTGGGCGGATTTTGCGAGGTAACGGGCGGTGCGTTTCACTTTAAAAATGTCGGCGCCAGGAAGGACGTTTTTTCCGGCAAGCCGCATTCCGTTTATGTTCCGTGCCGGAGCAAATATAAAATCAAGGCGCTTTCCGATGTTGAAATCGCCTGGACGGAGTCGCCGTCAAGCCTGGCTTCAAGGCCATGGCATATTAAACCGGAAGACGTCAAAACCATTGCCATCGGAAAAGACAATTTTTCAAGGGAAGCGCAAATGATAATTGACGACCGTTTTAATTCCAATCATTTTTTCATTGGCGAGGCGCAGGTTCCATCCGGAAATTGGGCCAGTTATCCGCCGCACCGGCATGACTTTGACAATTTACCGGAAGAGGTGAACATGGAGGAGATATATTTTTTCAGGTTCAATCCGGCGCAGGGATTCGGTATCCAGAAGATTTACAACGACAATCGTACAATAGATGAAACTTATACCATTCGGAACAACGATACGGTCGGAATACCGGAAGGATACCATCCGGTAGTGTGCGTGCCCGGCTACACAATGTATTATCTCTGGATCATGACGGGTAAAAATAGAAAATTTGTTTCTCATAAGGACCCGGACCATGCCTGGGTCGGCGAAAGAGGATAAGGAAAGGGAAGATATGGATGCGCTTTTGGGAATAGACATCGGAACGGGCGGGTGCAAAATTACCATGATTGACACGCGCGGCAATGTTATTGCCGGCGGTTTTCAGGAATATCCGACACATCATCCCCAATCGGGTTGGGCGGAGCAGAATCCAGCCGATTGGTATCACGCCGTATGCGGGATCCTGAAAGGAATGAAGGCAAAAGGCGTTTTTGAAGGATCCGCAATCAGGGCAATATCCGTGGATGGCTCCACGCATAACGCCGTGCTGCTTGGAAAAGACCTGGAAATTCTCCGGCCGGTTATTATGTGGACCGACCAGCGGAGCCGAAGCGAAGCGGAAGACCTTGAACAAAAAAACGGGAAGCTGATTTTTGAAACGACCTTTCAGCGCCCGGCCCCGACGTGGACTTTGCCGCAGATGCTTTGGCTGAAAAGGCACGAGCCCGGAATATTCCCTAAAATAGCGCATATTTTATTTGCCAAGGACTATGTCAGATACAGGCTGACGGGTGAAATCTGCACGGATTATATTGAGGCCCAGGGAACGTTGTTTTATGACGTAAAAAACCGGCGCTGGTCTGAGGAATTATGCGCGCTTGCCGGAATATCATTAAAAACTCTTCCGCCGCTTGTGAATCCTTCCGCCATCGCCGGCGCGGTAATTTCACGGGCTTCGGTGGAAACCGGTTTGCCGGAGGGCGTCCCGGTAATTGCCGGCGCATCGGATTCGGCGGTTGAGGATTATGCGGCGGGCGCCGTTGAACCGGGACAGTGCGTTATCAAGCTGGCCACGGCCGGCAACGTGAATGTCATGACTTCTTCGCCGGTTCAGAATCGCAGGACGATTACTTATTCCCATGTGGTTCCCGGATTATGGTACACCGTCACCGCAACCAATTCCGCCGCCATTTGCATGCGATGGTTCAGGGATAATTTCTGTTGTGATTCCAATAATAACGGCAAAAACATTTATGCGCACATGGAATCAGAAGCCCTGAAATCTCCAGTAGGCGCGCGCGGCCTGTTTTTTCATCCGTATTTGCAGGGAGAAAGATCGCCTTACTGGGATTCCGATCTGCGCGCGAGTTTTACCGGCGCGGCCATGAGCCATACCAGAGGCGATTTTATCCGGGCGATCATGGAGGGCGTGGCATTTTCACTGCTTGATTGCAAGCGGGTTCTTGATGAAATGAAAATTCCGGTCACGCAAATAAGACTGATCGGCGGCGGCGCCAAAAGCGGTTTATGGAGCCGGATAGTCTGCGATATTTTTGGAAAGGAACTTATCCGTCCGGAATCAGGCGATGCTTCTTTCGGCGCGGCCATTCTTGCGGGGGTCGGTGCGGGGATTTTTGACAATGAAAAAGACGCCGTTGCAAAATGCATGAAAATTAAAGACGTGCTGGTTCCGGATGAACGCAATCACGAAAAATACACAAAATTGTTCCAAGCATATCTCAGGATTCATGATGCATTAAGCGATATCTATAAAAACATCAACAAGTGACGGATAAATTGACGAGGAAATTATGCTGATCTCCAAAGACAACTATATGTATGCAATGATTCGCAGCGAGCTTGCCTGGGCGCTCGGCGAGGAAAATGTCAGTTCCGATGATGCCGACCGGCTGGGCCATTCCATTGATTACTACTGGATTCCTGAAATGTGGCACGATCGCGGCAAAACTCCGCCCGCACCGGATTTTATTGTCCATCCGGGCTCGGCCGGGGAAGTTTCCAAGGTTCTGCAAATCGCGAACAAATATAAGATCCCCGTAACTCCCTGGGGCGGCGGTTCGGGTTCGCAGGGCGGCGCGCTGCCCGTGTATGGCGGCATATCCCTCGATACAAAGCGCATGAATAAAGTCCTGAACATTGACGTAAAATCACTGACCGTTACCGCGGAAACCGGGATAAACACCCAGCATCTTGAATGGGAAGTGGAAAAGGCCGGTTATTCCACGATGCATTTGCCGGCCTCCATTGCGTGCGCAACGCTGGGTGGTTTCCTTGCCCATCGGGGAACAGGAGTGCTTTCCACAAAGTACGGCAAAATAGAGGACATGACCATGTCGCTTGAAGTGGTCACGCCCACGGGTGACATAATAAACACCCTGCCGGTGCCGCGGCACGCGTCGGGCCCCGATCTGACCCAGATATTTCTCGGCAGTGAAGGCACGCTCGGCGTCATGACAAAAGCAACGTTGAAAATTCACCCCATTCCGGAGATACGAAAATTTCACGCATTTTTATTCAAGGACATGCACGCGGCGTTGACGGCCGGCGCCAATATCATGACCGGCAGGCTGCGTCCTTGCGTGATCAGGGTGTATGATGAGCCTGAAACCGCCAAGCTGATAAAACGCGTGCTGGGAATAGACAAAAAAGGGGCTTATCTTGTTTTCGGCTTTGACGGCCCGTTGAAAATGGTGGAACTTGAGGTGCAAATGGCCTGCGATATCTGTCGGCGTGAAAGCTCCGAGGACTTGGGCGCGGAAATGGGACAATCCTGGTGGGAGCATCGTTACAAGTTCTTTTATCCGCCTTATATGTTCCAATTACCGCAGGCATTCGGCACGCTGGACACCGTGGCGACTTTTGCCAATATAGAAAACGTATATTGGGCCATGAAGAAAACCGTCGCCGAGAACTTTCCGCAGGCGACATTTATAGGACATTTTTCCCACTGGTATGAATGGGGATGCATGCTCTATGCCCGTTTTATCATTGAAAAGCCGCCGCAGGACCCGGAGCAAGCCGCCGCCCTTTATAACAGGATTTGGGACATGACAATCCGCGCGGCAATCAAGGAAGGCGGAGTCATCAATGAGCATCATGGAGTAGGGCTCAAACTGGGACGAATCATGCCGGACCTTTACGGCCCCGCTTTCAAGGTGCTGGAGGGCATTAAAGGGTCGCTTGACCCGAACAACATAATGAATCCCGGGAAAATGGGGTTCAGGGGGATATAAAATGAACATATTTAAATACAAAGAGGTTATCCATGCCTGCCGGTTTTGTTTCATGTGCCGGCACATGGCGACAACCGGCAATGTTACCTTTCGTGAGTCCGACACGCCCAGGGGGCGCGCGCTTATCGCGGATAAAATTTTAATGGACCGGGAGTCCTTGAAAAATCCGGACTATGTGAACGCATTTTACAGGGCGGATCTCAGCGCGTCCTGCCGGCGGCACTGCGTCAGTTCGTATGACGAAGCTTCGTTAACAAGGGCTGTCCGTGAAGATATTATTGAGTCCGGGCTTGAACCGGAAAACGTGAAAAAGATTGCGGAGATTATAAGAAAATGCGGCAATCCTTTTGGGGAAACCAGTGATGGTATTGATGTTTCCGGATTGCCGGAAAAAGCCGGTTTGCTTTATTACATAGACAGCTACACTCTCTATAAACAGCCTGAAATTGCCGGGGCCTTCATTAAAATCATGATAAAAGCGGGTGTTGCTTTTACTGTTCTTAAAGAAAAAATTACCTCCGGGAAAAGCCTTTATATGCTGGGGTATAAAAAAGAAGCGGCCGAAGCCGCCCGTGAAACCGCAAGACTCGTCAAAAAGGCCGGATGCCAAACCTTGGTCTGTTCATGTCCGGCGACTTTTGACGCCTTTAAAAACGATTACTCCGCGCTCGGCGTTCCGTTGGAGAAAATAAAAATACTTCACAGTTCGGAATATATGCTGACGCTGATCAAGGACGGCTTGATCAGCCCGCAGGTGGATGATGCCGGAAAAAAAACAGTTTATTACATGGATAGCGACTACCTGAAAAATTACAACAACATCACCGAAGGTCCCCGGGAGTTGTTGCGGGAAGCGGGTTGCGACGTCAAGGAGTTAGGATCCAATCAGGAGGAATCATACGCGCTCGGAGAAGGGGCAGTGGTTTTTGATGTTCTTAATCCGGCTGTTTTGGAGAAATTAAGAATGAGAGTGCGCGCGAAGGCCGAAGATATCGGGGAGGCCGGGCTGGCAGTAGCTTCGCCATATACCAAATACGCATTCGGACACAATGAAACAAAAAAAATAAACATAAAAAGCGTGGAAGAAATCATAATGGAAAGGCTTTAACGAAAATGGCACTTGTAAATTTTAATAAAATCCTTCAGGACGCAAAAAAGAGAAGAAAAGGCGTTGCGGCGATCAACGTGGCCAATCTTGAAACTTTGTCCGCAGTAGTTTCTGCCGCCGAAATAGAAAAATCACCGGTCATAGTTCAAATGTATCAGCGGCTGTTTGGCGACAGAAACATCCGGCATATCGCCGGGATGGCCATAAAAATGGCGGAAGATTCCGATGTGCCGATCGCGCTTCATCTTGATCATGGGAACAGTCTTGAGCAGATCAGACAGGCCGTTGATTTGGGGTTCTCCTCCGTGATGATTGACGGTTCAAAACTGCCGTTCAAAGACAACGTCAGGCTGACTTCCGAAGCCGTTGCAATCGCCCATGCCGCCAATCTTTCAATTGAAGGTGAAATCGGTCATATCCCGACTACAAACGATGTGATCCCCTTCTGTGATCCGGATGAGGCGATAGAGTTTGCCAGGGTTACCGGGGTGGACGCGCTGGCCGCCGCGATCGGGACCGCTCATGGTTTTTACAAAAAAGAACCGGTCTTGAATTTCGACATTGCCGAAACCATTTCTTCCGCAATTGACATCCCCTTGGTTTTGCACGGCGGCACGGGAGTGCCTGAAAAACAGATCAGGGAGGCCCTGAAACATGGCGTCGCCAAGGTCAATATCGCCACCGAATTTCAAAATTTGTTTTTGGAGGAAACAAAAGTCCAATTATTGGAAATGAAGGAATTCAAGCCGGTGGATTTATTCTTCAGGCCCGTTGTTGCAAAACTTTCCGAATATGTGAGAGGGATAATCAGATTGTTGAATGACTAAATACGGAAGCATTGAGTTATGTTAAATTCGAACAAAACAGGAGGGAAGGTAAAGTGAAAATATTGAAACTGATATTGGCGGTCGGAATGATTGTTTGCATGTATGCGGTATTCACTGCAAACGCCCAGAACACCCAAACGAATTGGGCGCGGGAATTCAAGGTAAAAGATGGCGTTATTTATGCCGACGGCAAGCCGTTTCCGCTCATTGCCCATTGTCCATTTTCTTTTGTAACTCCTAAAAGCTTGGTAGATGATTCCTACTTCCGGTTCTGGTCGCGCATGGGTGGAAACGTGTGTTATATTCTGGACTCGTATCTTACTGATATTGAGAAACAGGGGTTTAAAGCAATGGATCAGCAATCCGAACGGGCCGCCAAATTCGGCCTGTACTGGGTAGTCCTCCCCGCTGTTGCAGACTTTGGCGGCAGGTATGCCAAGACTCATCCGGATGTGGCGATGAAAAATCAAAAGGGAGACGATACGCACAGGCCGTATGGCAGTTTCACTCATGAAGGTTATCGGGCGGCGCTGGTAAAAGCGCTCAAGGAACTGGCCGCGCATTGCAAGGATCAACCGTATTTTTTTGGCTATTGGTTGCAGGACGAGTTTTCTTATCCCGGATTTGGAGGGTATGAGGCGGTTTCCGTTAATGTTTTTCGGGACAAAATGATGACTCAATACGGCACTCTGGATAAACTTAACGCGGCTTGGGGAACAAAATATCTCAAACAGGAGGATATTGTCCCACCCAAACTTACGGAGCAAACTGGGCGTCGTTGGGCCGACTGGCAGTTGTTCCGTCGTTGGGCCTACACCGATCTGTTGCGGGTATGCTATCAGGCCATTAAGGAGGTTGATCCCCATCATATTGTCATTAACTCCATGTCTTTCTGGCCATATGATAGCACTGCGGCTTCATGGTGGATTGAGACGCCTTATATGGACGTTGTACAACGGCATGGCATCGGCTATTCCATTGGATTTAATTTTATGGTCATCCGCGACATTGCGGAATGGTCCGGCAAGGCCGGTAGCGCCTTGTACGGATCGCCGGGCTCCCAGCCGAGTTTCGTTCCTTTCATGCTTCTTTTGGATGCGAGCCGCAGCGGCCTTTCGCACGTCTCCGTGGCGGGACCGACTAAAATGGGACTTCATTATCGCGGCGCGGCCGACAGCGATGATGGCTTCCGCCGGCGTGAGCCGCAATACACGCCGGGTAAAGCCATAATTCAGCTTCAACATTATCTGGGCGACACTTATCTCACTTCAAAACGCCGATCGCCGCAGGTTGGATATTTTATCGGCGATCAAAAAGTAACAGTAGCCGGGGGCGATCCGGCCGGCATAGCCGGGATGCTGGAAATACTTACCGATCTTGATCTGGATTTTGAAGTATTATCCGAACATAATTATGCCCCTCTGAAACGTTTTCAGGCCGTCATTATCGGCCCCGAAATGCAACTGGCGTCGGATCAAATAGTGACGGCGGTCAATAAATATGTTCAAGACGGAGGCGCGGTGATTCTTATGCCGGGGGCATTTGAAAAGAATGAATGGAACGAAATCTCCTTAACAAATCTTTTCCCGCTTTCAAATCGTTTCGGTAAACCGATTCCCTGTAAAGCTGTGATTGCCGATGGGGTTGAAATCCCAGTGATGAACGCCAAGAGCGTCAGTCCGGTGGAGGTCAAGCCGGACGATAAGATTTTAGCGCGGATAGTGGCGGGGCAAACAAATGAAGCGTCTGCGGTAGTTTCCGGCGACGGCAAGACTCTTTTCCTGGGATGGGACGTCGGTGTTCCCTACAAAAAGGCTTGGTCTGAGGATTTTGCCAACGTGGGGAAAAACGATGATGCTGCAAAAGCGGCAATGAAAGAATTTGCTTTTGGCCCTGATGCGGGAAATATGTTGAAAACCGAGACGACGGTCGGCCTCCAGCCGCAACGCCGGATTGCCGACTGGGTGAAGGACTTTCTGGCGGCACAGAAGGTGTCGCCCTATGTCATCGTGAAAGAACACGAAACCCCCGGACTGGTCCATGCCAAATCATTTACGGTTGGTTCGGACATTTGGTTGGGCATTGCCAACCGGATGGTCAAGCCCGGACAGAATCTTACGGGATGGCAATGGGATATGGAGAAATATCCCGAGAATGGCGGCGCTTGGCCAGCTGACTTGCATGTGCCAATAACCAATGCCGTGGTATTCGTCCGGTTGCCGGAAAACTTTCCGGAGAGGGTAAAATGTTTTCTTATGCCGAATATGACCGTGACCGGCAAACGTCTCACGGCTGTACCGCAAGAATTGCCGGTGGAAATCGTAAAAACGGGGGCGGAAAAATCGGCCCGGTTTAGGCTTGATCGGATTGACGACTGGGCCGCGATCGTCCTGTCGCCAAGCTACAAACCGCTAGTCGGCATGGAATTAGAAAATCGTGAAATAATCCAGGGGACAACGAACGTCCATGTGAAAATAACGCTTCTGAATGCTTCGGACAAGACGATCAAAGGCGAATTGGATATTAAGGATGAGGACGGACTTTGCAAGGAGCGTCCCTCGCCGGTTTCATATGAACTTAAACCGGGAGAGACAAAAACCGCCGATCTGACGCTTTCGGTAACGCCCAACATAAAAACCGACTATTACAGTCTGAAAGCAGTGGCCGTCGGCTCGGCCGGAACTTCTGCGGAATCCATGGGATTAGAGGTTCGAATACTTGAGCCGGTCATAATCACACTGAAGCCAGACAATGGCGGATATTTTTATGTAAAACCGGATGCGCCGGCAAAAGTGGAAGTAAAGACTGTCCTGCGCGATGATAACGCAAAGGGCACGATCAGCGCTGAACTTGAAGGATTCACGAAATTTACGTTTGAAAAAAACAAGGAGGAATGGACACCGGACAGCGTAAAAGAACATACATTTGTGTTTACTGTCGAGACTCCGCAGACTCAAAATATAACCGAATTGGGAAAAGTGATTGTGCGGGGAAGTTTTGCCGGAGGCCTGAAACATGAATGGTCGCAGCCATTACGCATCACTGCCGGAGCGATTGCGTACCGTGAAACCAGAAAGGGACAAATTTCTAATGGTAACAATGAAATCTCGGATATTGAGTTTGCCTGCCTGGAAAACGAGCATTTGATTGCCAGGTTTATGATTACCAATGGTGTTTTGCATAACTTGATCGTGCGCCGGACGGGAATGGAACTGCTGAGCCCGGATTATTATCCATTTGGGTTGACCTGGTATAACAGGAGAACCGAATGGACGCTTAAGAGTATGGAAGCGGGTCAAATCACGCTTTCATCCGGGCCGATCAGCATGACGGCCTCCATTAAAACCGGTCAGGAATCGCTGGACGTGAGCTATGATGCAACAGGGGTAAAATTGACGAATAAGGATAATTTACTTCTAATGTCGCGGATATCAAAGGATGGAATACTTGAAAATCGTAATGTCATGCATATTCCTTTAAAAAATGAAGTTCAGGAGTTGAAATGGAGAAGTGGTGGAAAAGAGTACAAGCCGGGCGAAATCGCCAAGCCATGGCTGGCGGTTGAGGACAAGGCTTCCCATCATATTCTCGCCACATTCTTTGATGTGCCGGACTTGGAGAAAATATCGTTGGATCCGGGGGTAGGACTCAAACAATTCAATTACGAAACCTTTTATTTAAAGGATGGGACGTCTGCCGGCAAAATACATTTCCGTCTGTTCGGCGCCCAGGGCGGGATTGAGAAAATATTAGAATGGGAAAAGATGCAAAAAGACGGTGGCCAATGAAAAATAATCATTTCCCGATGATGATAATTAAGAAAGAGCCGCCCCCCCCCGTTGACTCCCTCGGCTTTGACTTTGACAGCTGATGAAAGGTGCTATACGATAAAATGCCAGTGAAAAGAAGTTGCCCATTCTTTGGGGAGTAATTTACATTAAATCAAACGTATGGAGATTATCATGGGGTTCAGACAGCGGCAATTGTCATTTATTCTGCTGATTTTTAGCATTTTTGTAGATGTGGAATGCCCGGCCGACACGCATTATGTCTCGTTGTCGGGTACGAACAATTCCCCATTTCTGAACTGGTCGGATGCCGCCACGAATCCTATATGGGCGGTATCTGCGGCGTCGGCAAACGATACCGTGCTGGTGTCAAACGGCGTGTATTATATAACGAACCAGATTTACTCCGCCTCGGCGATTACTCTCAAAAGTTTGAATGGACGGGACAATACTATATTGGATGGGATGAACGGCGCATACCGATGCGCATATGTTGAGGGGGCAGCATCAGTGTTTGACGGCTTCACGGTAACGAATTATAATTATACTGCTGCTGGTCAATATGGAATAGTATACGTATTCCATGTTAGAAACTGTCTTTTTGTTAATAATACTACAATAGGGGGATGCGTTAGGGGATATTGGAACAGCGTCAACACTGTCACCAATTGCATCTTTAAAAATAATACTGCAACATTAATAGGTGTAGGAGTGTTTGCAGGTGCTGGTGTAGCTTCTATGACAGTTGCAGGATGTCGTTTTGAAGGCAACAAAGCCAATGCCAATTCTGGCGGTGCATGTGATTTAAGAGGCTTGAATAATGTAATTTCAAATTGCGTGATTATAAATAACAGTGCTCCAAGTGGTGGCGGCGGGATTGTTTTAGCCTCAGATACCACAAATAATTTTATTGTCAATTGTACAATTACGGGAAATGTTACCGCCACTTATGGTGGAGGAATCTATGTCTTGGGACAACAAACCGCAATCAGGAATTGTTCCATCATCGGGAACATTGCCACTAATCAGGGCGGTGGAATTTGGGGGACAAACGTCACAATTCAAAACTGCCTGATTGCGCGCAATAGTTCCGTGACGAATATCGGCGGCGGGATATGGATGACCAACGGCATTATTGAGAGTTGCACGATCGTGAGCAATTACGCCGCAGTTGCCGGCGGCGGGGTTTATGTTGCCGGTCCGGGGAGCAAAGGAACGAACAACGTTATTTATTTCAATACGGGGGCCAGCGCGGCGAACTTTACCAATACGGCAGGAAACACGGGGTTGAATTATTCCTGCGTGATCCCAGCGGTGGATGGAACCGGCAACATCACGAATAATCCCGTTTTGAAAAATCTGACCGGGGGTGATTATCACCTGCGTATGACCTCCCCCTGCGTTAACGTCGGAACAAATCAGAGTTGGATGACCGGGGCGGTTGACTTGGAAGGGAACCCTCGCATCCTGAATGTCATTGTGGACATGGGCGCGTATGAAACGCGTATATGGCAGGGGACTATTTACAGCGTGCCTTGACACAGTCTAAATAAAGGATCACAACAATGAAGGCGTATCCATTATATCCTGAACGGCATAGTGAAATTCTGGATGGTTTCTGGGATTTTTGCTGGATGGGCGATAATATTGCGATTGATAACATTCAGCCGGCAGCGCTTGTCTATAACGAATTAATGGCCGTGCCGGGCGTGTTCGACACCGGTATAGACCGTTTCGGTATGCGCGGGGTCGGCGTATATCGTCGGAAAATATCTTCCATTGCAACCTCGGATGCTACTCTCCGCCTGAAAATCGGCGGCATGGGACTTTATGGCCGTATTTGGTGGAATGGACGGGAAATCGGTAAATATAATCTGCCGTATTCCGGCGTTGATTATGATTTTGTCACCGGCAACGAGACTGAACATGAGCTGGTAATTGCGGTTGACAATCGTTTTGATAAAGCCAGAACACCTCTTTTTCTGCCTGAGTTTGACTTTTACGGCTATGGCGGAATTTACCGGAGTATTGAACTGCAACAATTACCGGAGTGTTATCTGGAAAGAGTTCAGGTAACAACCCTGGATATCACCTCCGGCCGGGTCCGGCTAAGGTTGCGGCTGGGCGGTAAGGTGCCGGACGAACTGAATTTTACGGTGGCTTTTGACAGCAATAAGGCGGAGTCTTTTCAGAAAAAAATAACTAACGGAGAAATTGAGTCTGAACAAACGGTGCCTGATTTTAAAATCTGGTCGCCGGCCAGTCCCGGTTTGCACACGGTAACAGTAACCATTGCTGGCGACAGTATTGTCGAGCGTTTTGGAATCCGCACCGTTGAGGCGCGTGACCAGAAAATTCTACTGAATGGGGAGTCGGTTCGCCTGCTTGGCGTGTGCCGTCACGAATCGCATCCTGAGTTCGGTCCGGTCCAGCCGCCGCACCTGATGATTGATGATTTGCGGCTACTGAAGGACTTGGGATGTAATTTTGTCCGTTGCGTGCATTACCCGCAGGATCAAACATTTCTGGATCTATGCGATCAAATGGGCATGCTGGTTTGGCAAGAGAGTCTGGGAGGGTTTGCATCCCCTGCGGCGCCAGGCCATTTTGAAGATCAAACGTGGGGGCATACTGAATCGGAGGCGCGGGACCAGCATTTTCTTGAGCTACAGGTACGGCAAACCGCTTTGATGGTTCAACACAGCATCAACCATCCGTCGGTTATCCTGTGGGGGTTCCTCAATGAAGGTTGTTCCGACACCGCCGGCGGCAAGGCGCTCTACGGCACATTGGCTGGAACGATTCGCAAGGAAGACCCATCGCTATTGGTAACTTTTGCTTCCAACAAACACGAGCGCGATATTTGCCTTGAGTATGCCGATGTGATCGCGATGAATCTTTACCCGGGCTGGATTGACGGAATCAAAGATTGGACTACGCCGTCAAGTTCCTGGATTGAGAATTTTATTAACGAGAAAGCGAAAATTGCGGAACGTTCGGAGCTTAAAGAAAAACCTTTGCTGGTGACGGAAATTGGCGCTTGCGCGCTATATGGCTGTCATGACCGGGCCAATGCCCAGTGGTCGGAGGAATTTCAGGCCGATTATTTCAAGGAAGCCTGCCGTTGTATTTTGAAGAATTCACGTTTTGCGGGAGTGGCATTGTGGCAGATGTTCGACACGCGTTCCTTCGTGAATGCCGGTCAGGTTCGCGCCAAGCCGCGCGGTTTTAATTGTGCCGGTTTGCTTGATGAATACCGGCGTCCCAAGCTCGCCTATGATGCGGTAAAGAAAATTTTCAATGACTTTTGGCGCGGGAATTCACGTTGAAGGCACGCTGGAAGCCGAACTATACGTCCGGATAAAATCAATCCTTGAGCGTTTTGACGAGCGCGGCCAGGTTGTTTTCCATGATTTGCAGGTAGGCGTTTTCATTCACCGGGCCGGTGACGGCCGGATCAAGGACGCAAACGGTGGCCCCGGTTTCACGGGCGATGGCTTGCGCGCTTTTATCCGGGTACTGCGGCTCGATAAAAATTGCGCGCGCTCCATGCTTCTTGATTAATTTGATTGTTTCCGCCATTTCGCGCGCGTTCGGTTCGGAACCGGGCTCACGCTGTACAACCGCGACGATATTCAGGTTGAACTCCCGGGCGAAGTAGGGGAATGCCTCGTGAAAAGTGATAATTTTGTTCGTATTCAATTGTTTCAGTTCGTTAGTCATCCGGCCACGCAACAACTCAAGCCGGCGGAGATAATCATCGCAATTGCGCCGATAAAGCGAAGCATGCGCCGGATCGCGCAGGATCAGGGCGGCGGTAATGTTTTCAATCTGTTTGACCGCCAGGGTAATGCTCAGCCAGACATGCGGGTTGATCCCGTTGCGGTCGGTAATGAATTTTATGCCGTCGCTGGCATTGATTATTTTTAAATCAGGGATTTCACGCATGGCCTTGTCCATGAATGATTCCATCCCGGCGCCGTTTATTATGAAGGCATCCGCCCTGGCCAGTTGTTTCAAATCATCGGGGGAAAGCTGATAATCATGCAGACAGCCGGTAAGGGGCTTGGTCAGGTTCATGACCGTAATCCCGGGAATATCCTTGGTGATATTGAGCGTGGCAATGTAAATTGGATAAAACGACGTGACGATGCGGAATTCCGCGGCGTTGGTGTCGCCGGCCGCGCATGATGCGCTTTTGGTAAAACTAAAAACCAATAAAGCGAGACAAAAAACAATTGCAACATTTTTTTTGGTTTTCATTTAAATCAGAGGTCATATAAAAGTTTTACGGCGAAGACCATTTGGTTGTCGCCGTAGTACATGGTGTCGGCTCCCTCGCGGATGGCGCTGTCCCAAAGCCAGGTGTAAGCCATGGAAATTCCCACGGTTAAATCTTTGGTCAAATCATAGTCCAATTCGGCGTAGGCGTTGCCGTCGTTCAAGGCGCTCTTGTTCGTTGAAAAGAAAAAATTATTGTAGGGACACGAGCCCCAGGCCGAGGATAACCCGGGAGTCAGCCGCAGCTTGTTGGCACGTAAAAGAAATTTGTGTTCAAGGGCGAAAAACAGATAGGCGCCGTTGGCCTCGTCAAAGTCATAATATGCCTCAAAACGGGGCGTTAGAATAGCGTGGGGATATTCAAAGGTGAGAAATACCTCGTGCGTTTCATGCTTGTTCACGTTCGGATAGATATAATCTATCAGCCCGACCCGAATATTTAACGGCTTGATCGGCGGTTGATAGCCCAATGTGATATCCACCTCTGAAAATTCGCGCCGGTCAGTTACCTGGTCGGTTAGTCCCAGGTTTCCCCAGAAGTTAAGATAAAATCCGTATTTTGCAAGTTGGACTTGCGGTTGAACAACGGGATTGTTGTCATTCAACTGGCCGCGGTTCATGAAGGCATTGGCCAGCGTCACTTCGGCCGCCGCATCCAGGTTGGTCGGTATGCTGATGTATTTCGCGGCGGTTGAAACGCCTTCGGTTTGCAACGGTTCCTGTTCATCCCCGGCCGCAATGGCGAAAGTGTTAAAAACGGCGATTATAAAGAAAGAAACAGCAAGGCGAATTATGAACATTTTCATGAAGGTTTTGGCGGCGGTTTGGGCTTTTTGTACTTCCCGCAGGAATCGGTTGCTTCAACTTCTTTTTTCAACAGTGCACAGCGCTGGATGAACGGGTTGACGACATAATGAGCGCACAGGCGGCAAAGGCGCGTGGCTTCGCCCGGCTTGAAAACTTCAGGTTTGGCGTCCAGTTCGTTTGGGTCGAACAATTTGGGTTGAGATTTTATTTTAAAAGGAACTTCCGCTTCGTCGGCATAGACGTGAGCGCATGCGGCGCAGATCAGGTTTTCGCCCGCCCGCTTGAATCCTTCATAACGCGGCGTTCTTTTTAAAAAGGTTTCCCGGCCGCAAGCCGTGCAAATAATTTCAATTGATTTCACTTTGATTTTCTCTTGCCGGCCGGTTTGGCGGGCAGGAGCCGGGCTAAAACATTTTCGCGCGGATAAGCATGACCGCGGTGCTGGATGAACCCCTCGCCGTATTCAAAGCCGGACATGGCGCCGACGCGCGCGGCGTCGCGTTTCATGAATTCCACGTATTCATCCATGCCATGTTCCTTGCGCAGCCATTCCCGTTGGGAGGCATGGCAGGCGAGCATTTTGGTTTTTTTTGCGATCACATCGCCGATATTGACGACAAAGTCAGGGGTTACTTCCGCGCCGAAATGGTCACGACCTTCGGTCGGCAACAAGTAATATAAATACGGAATTTTTACCAATTTCGGGGAGGCGGGGGAAGCGCCCGTTGAATAATTGGGAAGAGTGGCGGTAAAGGTCGCGTCGCGGGCAAGCCGGCTGCCAATTTCGTGGTCGCTCATATAATCGCCGGGATGCGTGGCAAATATGATATCCGGGGCGAAAGCGCGGACAATTTCGCACACTTTCCGGCGGGTTGCATTGTCAAAGACGGATTCCAGGTCGTTGATTCCCGCGCAGAAATAATCGGCGCCGACGAGCTTTGCCGCTTGGCGCGCTTCCTTGTTCCGGATGGCGGTGATTTCTTTGGGGCGCTTGTCGGCCGAACCGCAGGATCCGTTATTGATCGTTGCGATTGCGATCTTGTGGCCGAGTTTTTCAAGAAGGATTAATGTTCCGGCGCATTGAAATTCGGCGTCATCCGGGTGGGCGGTTATGGCAAGAATTTTCATGAGTTATTCCTTTCGTATCTGTCCCGAATACGTTTACCGGCATGGAATTATTATTAAATCCGGCCGGATGGCAAGATTTAAACTGTTTGATTATTGAAATTTCTAGACTTGAACTTAATTATCTGAAATACTACCGCTTCTTCTATGTTAGTGCTGGGTGGTATTTGCCGACAAACTCGGGAATAATAAAGAGAATAATGGAGAGGTGACCGAGTGGCCGAAGGTGTACGACTGGAAATCGTATGTGCCCCAAAAGGGCACCGCGGGTTCAAATCCCGCCCTCTCCGCCACGCAGCGTGTTTCACCCCGTGAAATTCTGCTGCGTGGCTGTCATAAAACGCGCCGGGATCAGGCTGAGATTTTCATGAACAAGCGCAAATATGTCATTTTAATCGGCGACGGGATGGGCGACTATCCGCAGGCGGAACTCGATGGGAAATCAGTGCTCCAAAGCGCTGCCATCCCAAACATACGCGCCATTGCCGCCGCCGGGGAAGTCCGTCTGGTGACGACCGTGCCCAAGGGCATGCCGGCCGGAAGCGATGTGGCCAATCTCAGTATAATGGGGTTTGACCCGGCCAAATATTACACCGGCCGCGCGCCGATTGAGGCCGCCGGAGCGGGCATTAATCTGCATCCGGACGATGTAGCCTTCCGCTGTAACCTGATTACCGTTGAAAACGGCCTGATTGTTGATCATTCCTCCGGGCACATTTCCACGCCGGAGGCGCGTTCTTTGGTGGAATTGGTTGAAAAAAGGCTGGGGGGTGAAGGAAAACATTTTTTCACCGGCACGAGTTATCGTCATCTCCTGGTCTGGCGAAACGGACCGCACGACGGTCTCGTTACCACGCCGCCGCATGATGTGCTCGGTCAGCCGGCGGAACGGCATCTGCCCCGCGGGGCAAGAGCGGATGAAATATTGCGGCTGATGGAGGAGTCAAAAAAAATATTTTCCGGCCATGCGGTCAATGAGGCGCGGCGAAGCGCGGGTAAAAATACCGCCAGTCAAATTTGGCTCTGGGGACAGGGCCGGAGCGTTTCATTGCCGTCTTATCGGGAGCTTTTTGGCCTGACCGGCGGGGTGGTTACGGCGGTTGATCTGGTTCGCGGCATTGGGCGGCTGGCCGGGCTTGCGGCAAAACCGGTGCCGGGCGCCACCGGTTTTATTGACACCGATTACGCCGCCAAGGTCAAGGCGGCGCTTGAAATACTGGAAAATAATGATTTTGTCTTTGTGCATGTTGAAGCGCCGGATGAGTGCAGTCATAACGGCAACCTGCGGTTGAAGTTAAAGGCCATTGAGGACTTTGACCGCCAGATTGTCGGCCCGATCTGGAAGGCGCTCAATGAACGCGGCTGGCCATACCGGCTGATTATTGGCACTGATCACCGCACGCCGGTCAATATCCGCAACCATACCGCCGAGCCGGTGCCGATGGCGGTTCTCAATGGCCCGGTTGTGCCGTCAAAAGAAAATGTCGGCCGGTTTGATGAATTTATAAATGACGGCCAGAGCATGGGTATGGCTTATGAATGGCTGCAGATCCTACTGAAAGAAGAAGCTGGTTCAGCTTAAGTCCAAGCATGGGAATTTTCCGCCAGAGGCGGATGCTACTTTGCGAAGTAAGCCTTCGCTACGAAGCACGAGTCCGCCTTCGGAGGACAATGTTTATGTAATCTGTCATTCCGAGTGGAACGAGGAATCTCCGCCTCAGTAATCAATATAGCAGATATCCTTCGCTTCGCTCTGGATGACAAAATACGTTGTCATGCACAGTTGCCCAGTTTTTCGGGGCCTAATTAAAGATAAGGACAATTTCATGGATGATTATCCAAAGAGGACAATTTCGATCATAACACAAATCATTATTGCCCTTCTGGCCATTGTTTGCGCTCAGATCTTGTATAAAAAATCACTTCTATCGGATAATTGGGGCATTGGCCTTATTGCAATTGTATTACTTTTAAGTGGCGCGATAATAATTGCTTTTCCGATTGCGCAATGGATATCCAGGCCAGCGGGAAACTTATTGTATCCCGCCGAAGAATTTGACCGTCCCCAGCCGATGTTCAGCATTCCCGAGGGCAAAAGAAAAAACGGGCATTATCAGGAGGCGTTTGACGACTTTCAGAAGATCGCCGATGAATATCCGCAGGAATTGAAATCATATATTGCGATGATTGATATTGCCATTGTGGATATGAAAAACAAAAATCTTGCCGATACGGTTTTCCATCGGGGCATCATAGCGCTGAATGAAAAAGAAGATCGTGATTCCCTGGCAAGGATGCATAAAGCCATCTGCTCCCGGCTTGAACATGTCAAGCCAAGCTCGCAATATTTTATTTCGCCAAACGCATAAGCAATATTGCTCACGCTCTATTGTCGAGCCAATTTTAAAACTCATCGCGCTAACGGGGTAGCGCTCCTACAACCAGCGATTTTTCTGGAAAATTGTAGGAGACTCGCCCCGCCGAGTCGATTCTTTCGGGGTGTTGAAATTATCTCCGTCTTCGATTCCTGACAAAATATCCTTTTCAGTCAGGGGGTAGAAGCGGAATTCCGAGGGCGAATACTGGATGCGATACAAATCCAGTGCGGTTTGCAGTAGTAATTTTTGCCGGGCCGGATTCACGCCGCAGCGCCGGTACATAAGCGCCAATATATAATGGGCATAGGGATCATCAACCTTGAGTCGTTCGCTGATCGCCCACTCGCATCCGGCAGTTTTTATCTCGCCGGCCAGGAACCGGTCCGCGCCCAACCGGGCATGGTAACATGCGTAGGCGGCATAAACCATGCGCGCGGACGGATTAGATAATGTGTCCATCGGCGGATCGTGTACCGGTGCGCTAAAAAACATGCCGGCCGGCATGTTGGTGGAGTCCTGAACCAGACGATAGGCAAGTCCCCATGCGACCGCTTCCGTACCTCGCAGGTACGGGTAATATTTAAGCATCTCGTCATTTGGCGGCACGTCGCTGATGACCGCGCTTACGGCCTGGCCCTGGTAACCGAAAAAAGATGATTCAATGAATTGGAGGTCCGGTCTGAGACCTTCAACCACTTTTAAATACAGGCAGGGAAACAAGGCTTCATCGTGAACAAAAAACAGACCGGCGCCCGGCGGCGCCGAGGCCAGGAGATCTATGCCGAATTCCCGCGCCAGAGTATCCCGGGAGCGGTCGCTTGCCGGCCAATTAATGATCAGTATCAGGAACGGCAGGAGCCAGCCCGCCGCCGTGGCCGCAATTCTTATTATGGCGACAGACTCCCGCGATCTTGTATCGCGGGTGAATGGGATTGTTGGGAAAGCACGGCTGTTTCCCAACAATCCCACGCTCCTGCCGGACAAGCCGGCAGGCGGCGTGGATACAATGACCATTAGGCGTTTGACTGCCATGGACAGCCAGAGTGCCAGCATCATCTGGGTGGGAATGTAAAATACGCGGCGGCTGAAAAATTCATCAGGCGTGGCCGTGCCGCGTAAAAGCAGGTTGAGCACCACAATATTCATGACTGCGACGGCCAGCGTCATCCCTGCCAAGTCCCGGCGGCGTTTGCTCAGGATGACCCAACCGAATAAAGCCAGGATTGTCACCGGCCAGGTCAATGCCGTTCCGTTCTCCCGGCCGGCGGCCGCCATCAGACGCCATGTGTCTTTTTGGTCGCCGGCATAGCGGACGCGTTCCGGCCCGGTATAGTAGGCTAGGCGCAATGCATGCCGCGCGGTATCCCGCCATGTGACCGAATTGCCCCAATTGACCGGCGGGTGAGCGCGTGCCCGCCATGGGATATAGGCGTAGACCGAAAGGCCTGCTATAAATAATGCCATGCACACCAGTATTGTCCGCGTCTTCAGTAACATGCGCCACCGTGCTGTCATTGCCCAAATGCATGGCACGGGTGCAATCAGGGCAAAGATCGGGTGATTTGTAAGTCCCAGTCCGCCGATCAATGCCATCCCGTAAAGCCATCCCGGCCGGCCATCATTGCGCCAACGCATGGCGCAATAAAATATTCCGCCAAACAGGAAGGCGTTCAACGTATAAACTTCGGCGATCACGGCTTGCGACCAGAACACGCTGGAAAAAGCAAATACAAGCGTCGCGGTCCAGGCGGCTATCCGCGAACGCGTAATCCGGTGCGCAATCAGGTAAAGAAGCAGTGAAGCGGCCGCGGCGCACACGGCCGAGCAGAGGTGAACGCGTTGTGCCACGGTACCCAGTTGTAGATGCGTAAATCCATGCGCCAGCAGGCACCAGAGCGGATATCCGGGCGGGTGCGCCACTCCCAGACAATAGGCGGCGGCGATGAAACTGCCGGAATCTTCAAGGGTTACCGTGGGCGCCAGGGTAAATCCATAGACTGTCAGGATAAGCGCAACGGCTCCAACCGGCGGCCAATACCGAAAAAACAATCGCCATGTTTTGCCGAGTCGCTCCATTGCCGAATAACCGCCCGCATCCGGTTGCTGCGCCGCATTGTTCGCAGAATTTTTTTTGTGCCGATTGTCAGGAAGATTTCCAAAGACCATGCAGGTTGCAGTATTCAAACGCGGTCAATGATCCGGCGGCGGCCAGGGATTCACCCGTGGCGAAGAGCGCGGACGGCGGCTCGCCGGGTTTGAGGAATTGCCTTAATATTTTCCCGTCAGAATACACCTCAATCCATTCAATGTAGTGCTTGTCCTCCATCGGATGCGGGACGCTGCCGACGCTGACCTTCACGCCGGCGGCGGTTTTTTCGACGACCGGCACATGTTTTTCCAGGGAGGCATCAACCGTGTTGGCAACACACAAGCGCATCGGCTTGCCACAGCAGACAAGCTCGCCCGCCCCGGCGTGCAGAAGTTCGACGATATTCCCGCAGATATCGCATTTATATATTTCCATTCTTCTGGTCATGTTTCCTCCTGTGCTGTTTTTGTCGCCCGGCAACTTTCCGTTAATCATGGAAATTATATAAATCACCGATAAAATGTCCATTTATTTTTTTGCCTGATTCGTTATTTTATAATAGAATGCGCTCGCCAACTAAAAACGACACGATCGTAGAAGGGAAGAACATGCAAAAAAAATCAGCTTATTCGAGAGCCGGTATTGATATTGATAACAAAATGGCCGCCCTGCGGGCGGTGAAAGCAATGGTTAAATCAACCGTTGTTCCCGGTCAAATCTGCGAAATCGGATCATTCGGCGGAATGTTTGCATCGCCCGGCAACAAGATGGCGCTTGTTGCCAGCACGGATGGGGTCGGCACAAAGCTCAAGGTGGCCGTCATAACCGGCCGGCATGACACGGTCGGGCAGGATATCGTCAATCATTGCGTCAATGATATCCTGGTCCATGGCGCCAAGCCGCTTTTTTTTATGGATTATTATGCAACGGCTAAATTTGACGGCAAAATATTCAAGTCTGTTGTGGGCGGTCTTTGCAAAGCATGCCGGGAGAATGGCTGTGCATTGCTTGGCGGCGAAACCGCGGAAATGCCCGGGCTTTATCCAAAGGGCGAGTATGATTTGGTGGGCACGATTGTCGGCGCGGTTGAGCGCAAAAAAATCATTACGGGCAAAAACATCCGTCCCGGGGACGTAATTATCGGCCTGCCTTCCTCCGGCCTGCACACCAATGGTTTCACTCTTGCAAGGAAGATTATTTTTGAACAGGAAAGGCTGAAACCGGATGATATCCTGCCGGGAGTCGGCAAAAGGGTGGGCGATGCTCTCCTGGCGGTGCACCGCAGTTATTTGCGGCCGGTCGGCGCTCTCATGGAGAAAGTGATAATTCAGGGCATGGCCCATATCACCGGCGGCGGATTCCAGGATAATGTCCCGAGAATTTTACCCGGCAATGTTGACGCGGTCTTTGATCTTTCGGCCTGGACGCCGCCGCCTCTTTTCCGTTTCCTTCAGGAGCGGGGTGGAGTTACGCGGGATGAAATGTACCGGGTCTTCAACATGGGGATCGGTCTTGTGATTATTGTCCGGCCGGCGGAATATTTTTCCACGATGGAAGTTTTGCGCCGGAGCGGTGTTCGCGCGTTGAAAATCGGGAAAATTGAAAAAGGCCGGCGGACGACACAACTCGTTAACTAAGCGCTGTGTCCTGTCTTATTTTCCATCGCGCGTACAGGTTGCTTTCGGTCGCCTGGATGCACCAGAAGTCATCGGAAAGTTCACGGCTTTCAGGGTATTCATAGGGCAGGGTGCCGTAACCGGCTTGGCCCCAGTCAGTGCCCCATGAATTTCTGAAAAGCAGAGTTTTCTTCGCGTCGTCATATCCGACCGCCATGACGGCATGGCCGCCGATCATGCGTTCATTCGGCCGCGGAAGACGGATTGTGCCGCTTTTACGGACTTGTTCGGACATGACATGCTCGTAGACTGCAAATCCGAAGACGAACGGCAACCCCATGGCCAGGCAGGCTTTCATTTCGTTTAGAGTATGAAGACGTTGATAGGCGGTTACCTGGTGATTTTCCGCCTCGGAAAAGCAATTAGCCGGCGGTTTTTCGGTAAAGCGGCTTATTTTATAAGGCCAATTTGTTTCCCGGCAGACGCCGAGTTTTTTCAAAACTTTTATGCCGGTTCTCAGCATTGCGCCGGAATCTTCCATCACTGTGCCCATGGCCTCGCGCTCGTTGTAATAGACAAAGAGACGGCTTAGGTCCTTGAAATAATTTTCCACGTCGGCGCCTGGCGCCAAGTGGCCACTTGCCCCGCCGCGGGGCGACGTGGCGATTTTATCCGACGAAGACGAAAGAGAACAGAGTTGCAGGAATTCAAGCGCGCCGACCAGCGCCTGCGCCGTGCATGAACCGAGATTACCCTGCTGTTCAACCGCCGAGCAGTTTTTGCGCAAATCAATCCGCGCCGGCACTTTCGCCGGCACGCGGAAGACCGCGGTAAAAGGAATATCGCGCTTGTCCGGAACATCCGGGAGCCAGCCGAATTTATAAGGCGTCGGGCGTTTGACTGGAACAGACATGTTTTTATTATTAATATGTTAGCCATGATAAGTCAACCGCTTTTTGCCTTTGCCAGATTTTCATGGTGTTCAAGAGATGCTCCGCGGGATGGTTTATAGATTTTCAAGTTGACGTCGTGGATGACAATATTATTGTGTATGTATGACGGAAATAATATTGACCGAAGTTGAACGTCGCCTGGCAATGCGGCGGGCGATTTTGTGCCAGTGTTTCGGCGTGCTTGGTCAGGCGTTGTTCACCAGCAACATTGTGCTTTTGTATCTGCTGGCGTTGGGTATCAGTGAATCCCAAACTCTCATGTATCTTGCATTCCCCAATATCATGTTGGCGGTCCTGGTTGCTCCCATAGCGCATTTCTCGGACCGCATCGGGATTAAACGGATCGGAAATATCGGCATTTTGATTCTCATCCTTGGGCTTCTTGTTTTAGGCGCGGCCGGAATCTTCACCATTTCGACCGCCAGGGCAATAAGTTCCGCCGCAGGCGTTATTGTCTTTGGCGTTGGCATGGCCGTTTTTGCCTCGGTCTGGTATCCGCTTTTACAACCGATTATTCCGGAATCCTTGCGTGGCCGATTTTTCGGTTTACTTCGAGTGTCATGGCAGTTCGTTGCGCTGGGGACATCCGCGTTAATTGCCTTTTTGCTTTCATTCTGGAATAATCTTTCCGTCTTTCAGATTATTATTGTTGTAACAGCCGGCTTGACTCTGTTCCGCGCCGTTTTTTATCACAGCATTCCGGAAATTGTCGCTCCCTCCAGGGAACGGACTGGGTTTTTATCCGCCATGCTTCATCTGGCCGGAGTTCGTGAATACACTGCCTTCGGTTCATATGTTTTCCTGCTTACCATGTTTACTGCCGTCTGTCCGAGCTTGTTCGCATTAGTTGAGAAAAACGCGCTTAATCTTTCCCGATCCACTATCGTCATGCTGGCTAATGCCGGTATGATAGGGGCAATTATTGGTTTCTGGCTGGGAGGTATTGCGGTTGACCGGTATGGCACCAAACACGTTTTCCTGACATGTCATTTTTCATACGGCCTTATCCTGATCATTTTTGTATTGCGGGGAATATTCCCTGCTCCGGCGCTTTTGGTGCTGTTAGGCATGCTCCATTTTCTTTTCGGCATGATTATGTCGGCCAGCTCAATTGCCATTACCAGCGAATCTATGGCGCTCAGCCCAGGCCGACATCATACCCTCGCTCTGGCGCTGTTGGTATCCGTTCTGCATGCCGGCATATTCCTATCGGGATTTTTATCTTCCGGCGCGTTGAAAGCCGGGTTCCTGACGAAGCAATGGATATGGCTGGGAACGAATCTTTGTGATGTGGATGCGGTTATCGTCGGATGCGCGGTTATGATCGTTATCCTGGTGGTTACGCTCGGCCTGGTGCCGTCCATCTTCCGCAAAACCGATATGGGAACACCGGGGTAATAAGCTTGCAAACCTTTGATTGAATGTTATATTTATGCGAAAAGTGAAACAAAGATGGGGGCTTGCCGGGGATGGCGGCGCAATCTTTGTTTGGATGAAAGGATTTGAATTATGCTTTTGAGCTATACTTTGCCGAACGGCGAGAAAAAAAAGATCACACTTGAGAAATCAAAGATTACTTTGGGGCGCGGGCTCAATGTTGACCTGACAATTCAGGACCGCCTGTCTTCGCGTCTGCATTGCGCAATTGAGTTCAAGAACAATGCCTGGCATATCACCGATTTAAAATCCCGGAACGGGACTTTTCTGAACGGCGAACGGATCCAGGAGGCGCAGCTCAACGTTGGCGACCGAATACGCATCGGCGAAATGGTCCTGGTCTGCGAACGGGCCGCAGTCAAGGGCACCGAGACGGTCATCAGGGAGCTGGAAAAAGAAATGGATAGCGGCAAGGGATTTAAAACGATGCTGATTGAAATCGTCGGCAATGGCAAGAAAAATCACAAAAGCAGCACCGATAAAATCAGTCCTTAGCCGGCCCTGATTCCGGTTTTTCCGCGGCTTGGTCATTTTTTACGGGCGGCTCCCCGGCCTTGGCGTCGGGACCGTTTTTGGCCTGCAACAACTCATCCTCGTCCGGCTCAACGGTCGTGGCGGAAACGAGCAGATCACCTTCATCCAGGTTGATAAGGCGCACGCCTTGGGTAACGCGGCTGATGATGCGGATATCGCTGACCTTGATCTTAATGGTCTGGCCTTTGGCGGTAATCAGCATCAATGCATCGTTTTCCATGACGGCATGGGCGCCGACAACCTTCCCGTTGCGGTCGGAAGCGCGGATGGCCATGATTCCTTTTCCGGCGCGGTGCTGGTCGCGGTATTCTTCAAAAGATGTGCGTTTGCCGTAGCCGTTTTCAGTGCAGACGAAGAAAGTGGCCTTATCCTCGACAATTTCAAGAGTTTCCACCACGTCGCCCTCGCTCAATTTTATGCCGCGCACGCCGATGGTGTCGCGGCCCTGATCGCGCAATTCCTCCTCGCTGAAGCGCAGGCTCATGCCGTCGCGCGTGGCCAGCATGATGTCATTTTGGCCCTTGGTAAGCTTGACGCCGATCAGGCGGTCGCCTTCTTCAATATTGATGGCGATGATGCCATCGCGCCGCGGATTTTTAAATTCCGCCAGGCTGGTTTTTTTGACGATTCCCTTGGCGGTGGCCATGACCAGGAATTCATTTTCCGGGAAGTCACGCACGGTGACCGTGGCGGCAATCTGTTCGTCGCTTTTTAATTGCAGGAGGTTGACAATCGCCTTGCCGCGGGCGGCGCGTCCGGCCTCCGGGATTTCATAGACTTTTTCCCAGTAAATGCGTCCGGAAGCGGTGAGGAAGAGGACGTAATCATGGGTGGTGGCGTTAAACAGATGTTCAACATAATCTTCTTCCTTGGTATCCATGCCGGTCACGCCCTTGCCGCCGCGGCGCTGGGCCCGGTAGGTGGCGGTGGGCACGCGCTTGATATAGCCCGTATGGCTGATGGTGATTATGCAACTGCGGTCGGCAATCAGGTCCTCGACATTCATTTCCCCCTCTTCCGGGGCTATTTCCGTGCGCCGGTTGTCACCGTAGGTCTCCCGGATTTGGAGGAGTTCCTCCTTGATAAGGCCGTAAATCTTGGTCCGGGTGGCGAGCAAATCCCGCAGGTATGAGATGAGCTTGATTACATCAAGATATTCGGCTTCAAGTTTATCGCGTTCAAGGCCGGTAAGCTGATAAAGGCGCATCTCCAGGATGGCGTTGGCCTGGATTTCCGAAAGACCAAACTGCTTGATAAGTTGGATCTTTGCGTCATCGCGGCTCTTGGAAGACCGGATGACCTTTACGACGGCGTCCAGATGGTCAATGGCAATCTTCAACCCCTCAAGGATATGGGCGCGCGCCTCGGCTTTATCCAGGTCAAATTGGGTTCGCCGGGTGATGACCTGAAACCGATGGGCGATGAATTTCTGCAGGAATTCCTTGAGGTTCATGATCAGTGGCCGGCCGTTGTCAATTGCAAGCATGATTGCGCCGAAAGTCGTTTCAAGCTGGGTATGCTTGAACAGGTTGTTCAAAATTACTTTCGGCACCACGCCGCGCTTTAGTTCTATTACAATCCGGATGCCTTTTTTATTTGATTCGTCGCGGATATCTGAAATGCCTTCTATGACTTTGTCCCGCACAAGCCCCGCCATGTGTTCTATTAAGGCGGATTTATTGACCGTATAAGGTATTTCCGAGACCACGATTGATTCCTTGCCCTGTCTGCCTTCCTCTATCCCGGCGCGACTGCGCACCTTCATCTGCCCGCGGCCGGTTTTGTACATGTCCGTAATCGGTTTTAAACCGATTATTATTCCGCCCGTGGGAAAATCCGGTCCCTTGACGTGTTTCATCAAGTCTTCAACCGTGGCTTCCGGCCGGTCAATCAGCTCAACGATGGCGTCAATTATTTCCCGCAGGTTATGGGGGGGGATATTGGTGGCCATGCCGACCGCAATGCCGGTGCAGCCGTTCATCAGCAGATTTGGCAGGCGGGCCGGAAGTACGGAAGGCTCGTCCAGCTCGCCGTTGTAATTTTTGACCATTAGCACGGTATTTTTGTCAATATCGGCGAGCATTTCTTCCGCAATCTGGAGGAGGCGGGCCTCGGTGTAGCGGTAGGCGGCGGCATTGTCGCCATCAATGCTGCCGAAGTTGCCTTGGCCATCAACCAGCGGGTAGCGCAATGAAAATTCCTGTGCCATGCGGACCATGGTGTCATAAACCGACGAGTCACCGTGCGGATGGTATTTGCCGAGCACTTCGCCGACCACATAGGCTGATTTCTTGAACGGTCGGTTATGCAAAAGCCCCAGCTGGCGCATGGCAAAGAGAATCCGGCGCGCGCCGGGCTTGAGGCCGTCGCGCACATCGGGCAGGGCGCGACTGATAATGACGCTCATGGCGTAGTCAATAAATGAGCGCTGCATCTCGTCTTCGACATTGATGCCGTCAATCTGTTCGTTGGTGATGTTCATTTTCTTTAAATATCCAAATTCCGCACGTTGAGGGCGTTGTTCTGGATGAATTCCCGGCGCGGTTCAACCTCGTCGCCCATCAACAGGGTGAAAATGTGGTCGGCCTGCACTGTGTCTTCCAGGACAACGCGCAATAATTTGCGCTTGGCCGGGTCCATGGTCGTGTCAAAGAGCTGTTCAGGGTTCATTTCGCCGAGGCCTTTGTAACGTTGAATGGACAATCCTTTGCGGCCGATGATCCTGATTTGTTCCACGATATTGAGCGGTGATTTTACTTCAATGACCGTTTCTTCGTTCGTCAGCCGGTAGGCTTCTTTGCCTTCTTTTTCTTCCTTATCCTTTTTTGGCACTGACAGCGGGAACCCCTTTTTCTCCAGGCTTGCGGCCAGTTTGCCGATTTGGCCGGCGGAATAAATCTCCTGCCAGCGGATGCCCTTTTCGTTGTTGGCCGCTTCGTTATCGGAAAAAATCTCCAGCTGGTAACCGGCGTTCTGTTCCAGTTTTTCCCGCAACTTGGTCAATTCCTCGTCGTTATAGACAAAGTAATAGGATTTGCCGTCGCCGTTCACGGCGGAAACATGGTATTTGGGGAGGGCGCCGGTGGTAGGGTGGCGTTGGCAGATGTATTCATCAAAAGATATGCCTTTGCGTTTCAAGCTCTGGGCGGACTGCTCAAGCTCAGCAAGAATTTCAAGGATGTTCAGGAGTTCATTGCCGGAATAAGTCTTTTGCGTGTTTTGCGCTTCAAGTTTTAAATCCTCGGAACCAAGCTCAAGCAGTTTCCTGGTCAGCTTGGCGTCGGAATCAATGTATTCTTCCTTCTTTTTCCAGGTGATTTTATAAAGAGGCGGCTGAGCCAGAAAGATGTAACCGGATTCAATCAACTGGGGCATCTGCCGGTAAAAGAAAGTGAGCAACAGCGTGCGGATGTGCGCGCCATCCACGTCCGCATCGGTCATGATGATGATTTTGTGGTAACGGGTCTTGGCTATATCAAACTCGTCTTTTCCGATCCCGGCGCCGATCGCGGTGATCAGGGTGCGGATTTCGTTGTTGTTTAGAATTTTGTCGATGCGCGCTTTTTCAACATTGAGCACCTTGCCGCGCAGGGGCAGGATGGCCTGGAACTCGCGGTTGCGGCCCTGTTTGGCCGAGCCGCCGGCGCTGTCGCCCTCAACCAGGTAAAGCTCGCAGAGGGCGGGATCAGTTTCCGAACAATCGGCCAGTTTGCCCGGCAGGGAGGCGCTGTCCAGCGCGCCTTTCCGGCGGGTCAAATCCCGCGCCTTGCGGGCGGCGTCCCGGGCGCGGGCGGCAAGCATGCCTTTTTCCACAATGCGGCGCGCGATGGAAGGATGTTCTTCCATGAAAATGGAAAGCTGGTCGTTGACCACCGATTCCACAATGCCCTGGACTTCGCTGTTGCCCAGCTTGGTTTTGGTCTGGCCTTCAAACTGGGGGTTGCCCAATTTAACGCTGATTACGGCCGTCAGGCCCTCGCGGACGTCATCGCCGGACATGGTTTCATCATTGTCTTTGGCAATTTTGTTGGATTTGGCGTAATTGTTGATACTGCGGGTCAAAGCCGAGCGGAATCCGCTCAAATGTGTTCCGCCTTCAATTGTGTTTATATTGTTGACGTAACAGCAGATGTTTTCATTGAAGGCTTCCGTATATTGGAAAGCGATTTCAACCGCAACCATGTCCTTTTCACTGCCAAAAGAGATTACCTTGGGATGAATCGGAGTCTTGTTGCGGTTCAGGTGTTCAACGAATTCACCGATACCGCCTTTGAATTTGAAATTTTCCTCACGCTGGGGGTCTTCCTGTAAAAGCCGGATTTCAATGCCTTTGTTAAGGAAAGCCAGTTCGCGCAGGCGGTTCGCCAGGATATCCCATTCAAATTTCATCGTGGAAAAAATGGAGGCGTCGGGGAAAAAAGTGACCTTGGTGCCGGTGCCTTTTGTTTTGCCGATTTTTTCAAGGGGCGACGCGGTTACGCCCTTTTCGTAGCGTTGATGATAGACCGTGCCGTCGCGGCGCACTTCCACTTCCAGCCATTCGCTGAGCGCATTGACGCAGGAGACGCCCACACCGTGAAGTCCGCCCGAGACTTTATAGGAGCGGTGGTCAAATTTGCCGCCGGCGTGGAGGGTCGTCAAAACAACTTCCACCGCCGGTTTTTTTTCGGTGGCGTGCATGTCAACCGGAATGCCCCGGCCGTTGTCGTTGACCGTCACCGAGCCGTCGGAATTAAGCTGGACTTGAATGGAGTTGCAGAAACCGGCCAGCGCCTCGTCAATGCTGTTATCCACAACTTCAAACACGCAATGATGCAGTCCGCGCACGGAGGTGTCGCCGATATACATGGCCGGACGCAGGCGGACGGCCTCCATCCCTTCCAGGACGGTAATGGTGGTGGCGTCGTATTTTTTCGCGGCCTGTTTCTGATGGTCGGCGGCCACTTCTGCCGATACCTGTTCCGGTTGAACTTCCTGGGCAATCTGGTTTTGTTCCGTTTTGGCGGAATCCAGTCCCTCGTCTTTGCCTTCCGAAACAGGCGTTTCCGGCGTGTTGTTTTCAGCCGCTTTGACCGTGTCGGTCGTTTTATTTCTTGCTTTTGCCATAAACCTTTTTACTCATATAAACGGTTTGAGTTATTCTATAGAAACTTGTCAAAAAGACAACACTTATTTAGTCAAAAAAAGTGACCTCAGTCTTTGGTGGAGCCGGCCTGCCCCCAGGCCGCTCTGAACGGGACGAGGTCGTCCCGTCTCCAAAAATCCACCCACGAGACTGAGGGATTACCAAAAAAAACGACTATTTTTTTTCGCTTTGTTTCATGAAGGAACAGCGGCCGATCAGCTTGTTCAGGCCCATAAAAAGAAGCTCAAAATTGGTGCGTTCTTCATCGGCGGGCGTAAAAGGCTCAATTTCCGCGAAGCGTTGGTCGGCGGCCAGGATATTCCTGATGATCGAAAAATAATCCAGATGGTCGGTGGCGATATGAATTTTTCCGTTTGCGCACAAAGTACGCTGGATGGCGTTCAGGAAATCGGCGTCAAACAGCCGCCGGCGGTGATGGCGGCGCTTGGGCCAGGGATCGGGGAAAAAAAGATAGTAGACGGAAACCATTCCGTCCGGAATAAGGTTTTCAACCGCGCCAGAAATTTCAGCGCATAAAAGGCGGATGTTATCCAGTTTCGCCCGGAAGGCCGCGCGTTCCACTTTCAAAACCCGCATTTGCCGGCGGTCAATCCCGAGAAAACAGGTTTCCTTGTGGGCCAGCGCCCGGGCAATTAAAAACCGGCCCTTGCCGCACCCGAGATCAATTTCAACTCTGGCGGTTTTTTGCCGGTTAAACACCTTTTTAAGATCAATGGTCTCTTGCGGTTTTTCCGGTTTGAGGATGATTGACGTCGGCTGAGGTAAGTCGGGCATAATATTAGGTTGTTTTCCGCCTGAGGCGGATCAGCCTATGGCTGAAGACTGTAGGCTGAAGGCTGTTAGCACCCGAATTGACCAGTTTCCGTTCCGGCTGGCATGGTTGCGACGGATTTCTTCCTACAGTCTAACAGCCTACAGCCTATCCACCTTATGGTTTTAATCATTTCACAACGGCCCCGGGAGGCATCTCGCCGTCCACGGCAAGCACGCGCAGGTTCCCGTCCTGCGAGGCGGCCAGAAGCATGCCGTTTGATTCAACCCCGCGGATCTTTGCCGGTTTCAAATTGGCGACGACCACGACCGTTTTGCCGATTAAATCTTCCGGTTTGTAATGCAGCGCTATTCCCGCGACAATCTGGCGCTTTTCCGTCCCTAAATCAATCTGCAGGCGGAGCAGTTTGTCGGCCCCTTCGACCTTTTCCGCCGCTGAAATTTTTGCCGTGCGCAATTGAATTTTGGCGAAGTCGGCGTAGTCAATTAAGGCATGATCCTGCTGTTCCGGCATTGGCTTGGCGGGCGGCGTTTGCGCCGGGTGTTCCTTTTCGACGGCGATTCGTGGAAAGAGAGACGTCATTTCTCCGACCGCCGTGCCGGGTTTTGTTTTACCCCAGGCCGACAGGTCATCAAGCAACTGGGGTTCGGTTTCCGGCAAGCCCAGGGTTAAGCGCAGTTCGCGCATTTTTTGCGGCATGACGGGGGCGAGGAGCGAACTCACAATCCGCAGGGTTTCGCACGCATAATAAAGAACGGTTTGCAGCGGGCCTTTGTCCGTCTGCTTGTCAAGCAGTTGTTTTGCAAGCGTCCAGGGCTGTTTGATTTCAAGATAACGGTTGCATTCGCGCACGGCGCCGGAGACGGCGGCCAAGCCCAGGTCAAGGCGCATGTTATCAACACTTTCTTCAAAAGTTTTGACGGCTGAGAGAACAACTTCGCGTAATTTAATTTCTTCCGGCCCTTCGCCGGCCGGCGAAGGGATTTTGCCGTCAAAATGCAGCTTGATCGGTTTTACCACGCGATTGAGCAGGTTGCCGAGGTCGTTGGCGAGGTCGGCGTTATAACGGCGGATAAAGGCTTCTTCCGAAAAACTGCAGTCATGGCCCATAACCATTTCCGCCATTAAAAAATAACGGAAGGAATCAACGCCGTATTTCTCCGCAACCGCCAGCGGGTCAACGACGTTCCCCAGCGATTTGCTCATTTTGGTTTCGCCGGTCAGCCACCAGCCGTGGGCAAAAATGGTTTCGGGCATTTCAATTTTAAGCGCTTTGAGCATGATCGGCCAGTAAACGGTATGGGTGGTTAAAATGTCCTTGGCCATAAGATGATACGACGCCGGCCACCATTTTTTGAAGGTGTCCTCGTCCTCAAAACAACCCACGGCGCTCACATAATTAATGAGCGCGTCAAACCAGACATAAGTGACAAAATCCGGGTCAAAGGGCAGGGGGATATCCCAGGGAAGCCGGTTTTTCGGACGAGATATGCAAAGATCATTCAACGGTTTGCGGAGAAACCCGATCGTTTCATTCCGGCGGTAGTCCGGTTGAATGAATTTGGGGTGGTCCTGGATATATTTAATGAGCCAGTCCTGATAAACGCTCATTTTAAAGAAATAATTTGATTCGGTAATCGGCTCAAGGGGGCGGCCGCATTCGACGCATTTGGCTTCCTCCAGATTTTGCTTGGGGTAAAATCGCTCGCACGGCACGCAGTACCAGCCGTCATATTCGGCCTTGTATATTTCGCCCTGGTCATATAGCTGTTGGAGCGCTTTCCGGACGACGCGGATATGCCTTTCTTCGGTGGTGCGGATGAAGTCGTCGTTGGTGATATTGAGCTTTTTCCACATTTGTTGAAACCGGACCACGGTTCGATTGGCCTGTTCCTGGGGAGTTATGCCCGATTTTTCAGCGGCGCGCTGGACTTTCTGGCCGTGCTCATCCGTGCCGGTCAGGAAAAAGACGGGCTGGCCCCGCTGGCGATGAACGCGGGCCAGAACGTCGGCCAGAATTGTGGTGTAGGCATGCCCGATATGGGGCAGGTCGTTGACGTAGTAAATCGGCGTAGTTACGTAAAATGGTTTTTTATTCATTTTTATTTATTGATTGGATGAAAATAGTGTTGTTTTGCAAATTTGCAAGCTTTTTTGGCTTTTTTGCATGGGCTTTTTTTTGTTTTATTAATTGACCCTTCCGTCCGTTTTGATTAGAGTCTCCCAACAAAACCGGCATTCATCAGGACTTGAAAGGCAATATTATGATGTTTATTTCAAAATTCAACAAACTTATCCGCAACAGGATACTATGGGGCTTTTTTGCGTTTATCGTTGTGATTTCGTTTGTGGCCTGGGGGACGCAGACCGGCGGGCGACAATCTCAGGAAGACGCGGCCGGCAAACTCTACGGCAAGCCGGTGTCGGCCGAGCAATTTCGCAAGGAATATTTCAACACCTATCTTTCAACGTCATTGATGTTCGGCCAACCGTTAAAAATAACCGACAAACTGAATGAGTTGATGCGGAAGCTTGCCTGGCGGCGGATGGTTGTGCTCCGCAAGGCGGAAGAGCTTAAGTTGACCGTGTCGGCCGATGAAGTGGCCGGGACCATTGAGCAACAGCCGTTTTTTGTTGAAAACGGCCAGTTCAGCCGGGAACGATATCAGGCTTTTGTCCAGACATTCCTGGCCAAGCTCGGCGCATCCGAGGCGCAATTTGAGGGGCAGGTTCGCGAGGAACTGCTGATTAACAAGGCGCGCATGCTTGTGGCCCAGACCGTGTGGGTTGCGCCGCTTGAAATTGCCCAGGCGTTTTCCCTGGTGTACGACACTTTTGAGGTCAGTTATGCCGTGATCAGCCACGATGATCTGCGCCATAAGGTTAAAATAACCGATGACGAGGTGCGGAAATATTTTGCGGCGCATCGCGAGGATTTTAAAATACCGGAAATGGCGCGCGTAAAATACGCGGTCTTTCCTTTCAGCCGTTTCCTTGATGAAAAAGGTTTGGCGGAAGAGGCGTTGCGTTCTTATTATGATGAAAATATTGAGCGGTTTTCGGAAAAAACAACAAATGGATGGTCAAATCCGACTCCTTTTGATGACGTGAAAGACAATATCCGCGCGCAACTGGCTCATGATAATGCCGTAAATGCCGCGAGCGACAAGGCGCTTGATTTTGAAGTTTCACTCGCGCCGGACCGGGCCGGTAAAGCCCCGACGTTTGAAGCCGCGGCTTTGTCCGTCGGCGCCGCGGCGCGCACATCGGAATTCTTTTCCCTGAAAAGCAATGTTCCCGGATTGGCGGATGTCGGCCCTGATTTCAACCAGGCCGCGTTCAGCCTGAGGCCGACCGCGGATGATTATTTCAGCCATCCGATCAGGGGGTCAAACGCTTATTACATTATCGCCTTTGATAAAAGAGATGACGCAAGACTTCCATCTTTTGAAGAGGCGCAAAAAGAGGTGCAGGCCGCGGCCTTGGATCAGGCGGTGGAAAACAGCCTGAACGACGTGGCGCGTTATCTTCACGACACGGCATCAGCGGCGATTAAAAAGGGGAAATCACTCGCCGAGGCGCTGAAGTCTTCCGGCGTTGAAGTTCTTACAACCGAGCCGTTTTCCGCCAAGTCAGGTTTCCCGGTTGACGATGAAGATCTCGCCTATGCCTTGACCAAAAACATCATGGCCGTTAACGCCGGTGAATTGACGGATGTCATTCCCCTGAAGGATGGCGCGGCGATTGCCTGGATCAAATCGCGCAAAAGCGCCGACAATGCGGTTTTTCAGGCCATCCGCAAGGAGCTGGGCATGTTTATCAAACGCAAAAGGGCCGAGACGGTTTTTTATGAGTGGCAGGAGTATCTCCTGAAACAGGCCGGCTTTGAAGATAATGCCGTGAAAAAAGGCGCGAAAGAGCCGGAGTCAGATGAGCCGGCGCCGGACGAAGATATTGAGATTTGATACCCACCCGTGCTGAATGTTATTCCCTTTTGGTATTCTTCCTGAATTTCCGGACCATCCGGAAAAAGCGGATTGTGTCCCGAAAGGGACGGATTTTGCTCTTTTCATCGCTGTAAATAACCGTTATCGGCACGCTGTCTATTTTTGTTTCTTTTGCCGCGAGGCGCAGCAGCGTTTCTGATTCGGCGGCGTATCGGTTGGATTCCGTTGCCAGGAAGGGCAGGGCTTGCGCGGCATAGAGTCGGAACCCGTTTTGCGTGTCGGGAACGCGCTGGCCCATCTCTTTGCTTAAATACCAGCTCATGAACATGTTGGTTAATTTCCTGACCAGCGGCATTCCCTTCGGGTCGGCCATGCGGTTCCCGACCAACGCCGATACTCCGGTACGCTCATACGCATCAATAAAACGGGGAATGTCGGAAGGAGCATGCTGTCCATCGGCGTCCATGGTGATCACGTAATCAAACATCTGTTCGACGGCGTAAGCAAAGCCCGTGTTGAGCGCCGCTCCTTTGCCGAGGTTTTTTTCGTGTTTGATGACGATCGCCCCCGCGGACGAAGCCTCCGCTGCCGTCCGGTCCGGGGATCCATCATCAATCACGATGACCGGGCGAATGTAATTCAATACTTCGCGGACAACGCCGGCGATGCGTTTTTCCTCGCAATACGCCGGGATCAATACGCAGCCTTTCAGTTTAACCGTCATGTTTTGATTCATGATTATTTTCCTGCCAGAAGTGTTCAAAAATAAACCATTGCGATGGATTTTGGGCGATTTCTTTTTCCATCACCGCGGCTATTTTTGTGTGGATGTCCTCCATGGTGAACTCTTCACGGATGACAATGGGGGGATAGAACCTGAGCAGGAACGTGTCGTCTTTCTGGCGCAGGACGAAAGCCGGCACGATCGGCGCCATGGTGCGAAGCGCGATTCGCGCCGGACCGCTTGAGAGCATGGCCGGTTTGCCGAAGAAATCAACGGCATGATGATGCGCGGTGAAATCGCGGTCGGCAAGCATGACCACGCATTCTTTCCTTTTCAGAGCCTGCAGGACGCCGCGGGCGGCCTGGCCGATTGGAATGAGCTGTAAGCCCCTTTGCTTGCGCTGTTGGTCGAAGAGCTTGTTGATTTTCTCAAGCCGCTGAGGCAGGAAAACCACGTTAAGGCGATACCCCAGCGCCGTCATGATCGCCCCGCCCAGTTCCCAGTTGCCGATGTGGGCGGTGATGAAGATGACGCCTTTTTCCATTTGCCGCGCCTGCTCAAGGTAATCCAAGTGTTCAATGCTGACCAGCCGTTTGACCTCGGCCTTGGTCATGCTTGAAAATTTAAAAAAATCAACAAGATACTTGCCAAACATCTGGAAGGTCTTGCGCGCCATGCGCGCAAGGGAATATTCCGAGGGCTTGAGGTTCCGGGCCTGGAGAATGTGCGCCAGGTTTGCCATGACCGCCCGGCGGCCTTTTGCGTCCTTCGCGAAAAATCGGTCGGCGATGCGCAGTGATATCCAGTACGAAAACCGCCGCGGCAGCCAGCGGCTGAAAAGTTGCGCCAAACGGTATGCAAGATAGCTGTATTCCATGGTTTAAGGTGTGCCGGGGGCCGCCGCCTTTTGAAAGAAATTTTCCGCCAGGTATGACGAGCGCACGAGCGGGGCGGAGGCAATTTCCTTGAACCCCATCGCCAGTCCTTGCCGGCGATACTCTTCAAACATTTCCGGCGGCACAAAGCGCTGGACCGGCCAATGCCGTTTTGAAGGGGCAAGATACTGGCCGATGGTAAGATGCCGGCAGCCGACTTTCAGCAAATCCCGCATCGCCTCGTAAAGGTCATCGTCGCTTTCGCCCATGCCGGCCATCAGGCCGGATTTGACCACCCGGGCTTTTCCGGAAGTGACCGCATATTTTAGCACCGCCAGCGAGCGGAGGTAACTGGCCTGCGGCCGGACTTGTTTTTGCAGGTGTTCCACCGTCTCCAGGTTATGGTTGAAGACATCCGGGGCGGAAGCCAGCACAATCGAAATGGCGCTTTCCAAACCGTTAAAGTCCGGCGTCAAGACCTCGATCGTGGTCCCCCCCCGGGCTTCGCCAAAGGCTCCGCCGAGGCAAGGATTCTGCGTTGCGGTTCGGATCGCAGAAACCGTCTCTGCAAAAATTGAAGCGCCGCCGTCGGGCAGGTCATCGCGGGTCACGCTGGTGATGACGGCATGGCGCAGGTTGAGTTTTTTCACCAGTTCGGCCGCGCGGCGCGGTTCATCATGATCAACTTTTTCCGGTGTTCCGGATTGCACCGCGCAGAACCGGCAGTTGCGCGTGCAGATGTTTCCCAGAATCATGAGGGTGGCCGTGCCGCGCTGGAAACATTCCTGGCGGTTGGGACAATGCGCGCTTTCGCAGACCGTATGCAGATTCTGCTCTTTTAACGCCGACTGAACCAATGCGAATTTTCCTTCGCTATTCAGCCTGATTTTTATCCATGGCGGTAGTCTTTGCTTCATTTATTTAAATGATATAAAATGCAGGTTGAAAAGACAAATAGAATCATTACAATGCGCAAAAAGACAAAAAGGATGGATATGCGGAAATTGAAAAAACGATTATTTGACCGGGTGGCGATCATCGGGCTCGGCTTGATGGGGGCTTCGCTCGGCTTGGCGCTGAAAAAAGGCAATCTCGCCAAAACCGTCACCGGTTTTGCCCGGCGGCCTGTCACCAGGAAGATGGCGCTGAAAAGAAAAATTGTCGACATTGCCTGTGACCGGATTGAAGACGCGGTTAAAGGCGCTGACTTGGCGGTGATCTGCGCGCCGGTCGGCATTATTCCCGCTTTGGTGAAACAGTGCCTGCCCTTTGTCGGGGATAAAACCGTCATCACGGATGTCGGCAGTTCAAAAGCCGGCATTATTTCCGCCATTGAAAAACCGTCGAAAACAGGCCGGGCGGTCAATTTTGTCGGCAGTCACCCGATTGCCGGTTCGGAACATCACGGGTTGGAGGCCGCGCGCGCCGACCTTTACCGCGGGGCGGTCGTGGCGCTTACGCCCACGCCGCGGGTTTCAAAAAAAAATCTCCGGGTTGTGTCCAGGTTCTGGCGCGCGCTGGGAGCGGAAATCATCGTGCTGTCGCCGAAAGAACATGACCGGATTATTGCCCGCACCAGCCATCTGCCGCATATTATCGCCGCATTGCTTGCGGCCTGTGTCGGCCGGAAAGACGCCCGCCGGTATGGAAAACTTTGCGGTTCAGGTTTTCGTGATACGACGCGGGTGGCGGAAGGCGATCCGGAGTTGTGGCGCGATATCCTGGGAAACAATGCGTCTTTTTTAAGGAAAGAATTGAAGACGTTTGCAGGGGAATTGAACCGTTTGACAGTTGTCTTGAAAAAAGGAAACGGCCGGCAAATTGAAAAACGCCTGGAACGGGGCAGGGAGTGCCGGCGGCGGTTACTGGTTAAGAAAGGCACAAAGGGACAAAGGGACAAAGGCACAAAGTGAAAAAAGAGATGATAATCAGAAGTCTGTTATCAGAATTTTCTGCATTCTGCATTCTACATTCTGCATTTTATCGGGCTGGGTGATATGGATATAGCTGTAGTCAAACCATGCGGGCGGATCACGGGAACAATCACGGTTCCCGGCGATAAAAGCATATCGCATCGCGTGGCGATGATGTCCGCCCTTGCCTCCGGAACTTCCCGCATCAGCGGTTATTTGCGCGCCGAGGATTGTCTCAATACGCTGAAAGCGCTTGGCGCGCTGGGGGCCACAATAGAAATGCTGGACGACGAAATCCGGATTACCGGCGGCAAATGGCATGCGCCATCCGGCGCCCTGGACATGGGCAATTCGGGAACCGGGATGCGCCTCATGGCCGGACTTCTGGCCGGCCGGTCATGGCCAACCGAACTTACCGGCGACGAATCCCTGCGATCCCGGCCCATGGGGCGGATTAAGGCGCCGCTTGAACAAATGGGCGCCCGGCTGGAACTGACCGGCCAGAAGGGGTGTGCGCCGATCCGGATCACCGGCGGAAAACTGCGGGCGATTGATTATGAAATGCCGGTTGCATCCGCGCAGGTGAAATCATGCGTTCTTCTCGCGGCGCTGTTTGCCGATGGCGTGACAAGCGTCATGGAAAAAGCGCCCACCCGAGATCATACCGAGAAAGCCTTCATGCAAATGGGGGTTTCGACGGAAATTGACGGCAATAAAATCAGCGTGCGCGGATTTGGGGCGGCCGGCCCGGTGTTAAGACCGTTTGACTGGAAGGTTCCCGGAGATTTTTCTTCCGCCGCTTTCTGGCTTGCCGCCGCAAGCATCCGGCCCGGCGGCCGGATTGAAATCAAAGGGGTCGGTTTGAACGCGCGCCGGACGGCGTTTTTGGATGTTCTGCGAAGAATGGGTGCGGATATCACAACCAGGCTGGAAAATTCCGGCAAAACAATAGAGCCTTGCGGGATAATCACCGTTGCCGGGACCGGTCTGCGGGGGACAACGGTCGGCGGATTGGAAATTCCCAACATCATTGACGAACTGCCGCTTGTGGCCGTATTGGGCGCGTTGGCCGTGGGGCAAACCGTCATCAGCGGCGCGCGCGAACTGCGTGTGAAAGAATCGGACCGGATCGCCTGCATGGCCGCTAATTTGCGCCTTCTCGGAGTTGAATTGGAAGAAAAGGAAGACGGAATGGTCATTAATGGCGGCGGGAAGGTGTGCGGTGGCGTGACGGTGGAAAGTCACGGCGATCATCGTATTGCCATGGCCATGTCAATCCTGGCGCTTTTTGCCGAAGGGCCGGTTACCGTCAGGAATATTGAATGTGTGCTCACTTCGTATCCGCAATTCTGGGATCATTTAAGGAGTATTGGCGCCGATGTTTTGACAAATTAGGGATCCCAAGGCGGTAATTTTTTTATGCAGCGGAAACGTTCAACTTCCAACACTCAACGTTGATTGTTCAATGTTTTGAAATTTTTATGCCTATAATAGTTGCCATAGATGGTCCCTCGGCGTCCGGCAAATCAACCGTAAGCCGGCGGGTTGCGCAACGCCTGGATTATATTCATGTTGATTCCGGTGCGCTTTATCGCGGCGTTACCTGGTGTTTTTTAATCCGCAACATAAAGCTCCCCGCGGCGGACACGGCCGTTATCACTGCGGCATTGAAGCAAATGCGGATGGATTTCCTGGTCAGGGATAATACGATCAAGTTTTCAATTGACGGCGTTGAGCCGGATGCCGAATTGCGGTCGGAAGCGGTGAACAATACTGTCAGTCAAATTGCCGCCCTGCCGGCCGTGCGGGAATGGATTGTCAACAAGCTGAGGAAAATGCCGGAGTTCGGTGACCTGGTGATGGAGGGCAGGGATATCGGCACGGTCGTGTTCCCGGAAGCGGCATGCAAGTTTTATCTTGATGCCGCTCCCGAGGAGCGAGCCCGCCGCCGATACTTTGAAACAGCCGGCGTTAATAAAAATCTGACCTATGATGACATATTGCGTTCAATTTTAAAACGCGACGGCATTGACTCTTCCCGCGCGATGGCGCCCTTGAAACTGGCGCCGGGGGCGGTTGTGATTCAGTCCACTAAAATGAGCATTGACGAGGTGGTGGATTTTATAGTTTCAGAGGTTCAGCGTTCACTGCTCAAAGTTTACGGTTAATAATTTTGGATTGGATAATAATGAAGATTGAGCGCGATCCGATAACCGTGAACGCTGAATCTTTAACGGCGGACCGTTAATAAAATGGAAAAAATTCCTTTCGTTTATAAAATTTCCCGGTTCTGGTTCTGGCTGGGGCTTAAAGTCTGGAATCGTTTCCAGGCCTTCGGCGGTGATAATATGCCTGCGCAGGGCGGGGTGATTATCGCTTCCAACCATGCCAGTTTTCTTGATCCGCCGCTCGTTGGCTGCGGTCTGTGGCAGCGCTATGTCCGTTTTTTGGCCCGGAACACGCTGTTCCAAAACAGGGTGGGAGAATGGTGGTCCAGGAACGTCGGCGTGGTCTGCATTGACCGCACCCGGGGCGATATCGCCGCCTTCAAGGCGGCATTGTCGGTTTTGCAGGCGGGCGGTGCGCTTTGTCTTTTCCCGGAAGGAACGCGGACCTTGGACGGCAAATTACAGCCGCCCAAGGCGGGCATCGGATTTTTGATCATGAAAGCGGAGGTGCCGGTGGTGCCGGTTTATGTGGAGGGCAGTTTTGCGGCTTTTTCAAAGGGCGCAAAATGTATAAAACCCGCGAAAATCAGGGTATATTATGGACCGGTGATAACTCCGGCTGAATTCCGGCAATTGGGTTCCGGAAAGGAAATATATGCCAAAGCCGCGGAATTGGTCATGGCGAAGATTGCGGAGTTGAAACCCGGTTGCTCAATTCGTCCCTGAAAAGGATTGCGGAAAAAGCTTGCTTGGCAACGGGAATCTTGGCATCATCCTTTTTCACCTGAATACAACGTGGTTTACTACGGTTGTGGGTTTTATTGCAATCCTTATTGATTGAAAGTGAATTATGGCGGAAAACAATCAAACGGTAAAAGAAGATGCCATTCGCGTGGACGGCGTGGTAACCAAAGTGTTGCCGGCGACGATGTATCGCGTCAAGCTTCAGAACGGCAGCGAGATACTTGCCCATATTTCAGGCAAGATGCGCAAACATTTCATCAGGATTTCGGTCGGTGACAAGGTCACTCTTGAAATATCCCCCTACGATCTGACCAGGGGCCGGATTGTCTTTCGTCAGCGGTAATTTTTATCCAAATTTTCACACGTTCTCACCTTCCGGCGGAAGCGTTTTTTCTCACGCGCATTGGGGACGAGCCCAGCCGCTTTTTCAACAGGCGGGCAAAGTAACGCCGATCCAGGTAGCCGCATGACGCCGCAATATCCGTGACTGTTTTGGTCGTGCCCGTCAGCATGGCGATGGCATTTTGAACGCGCAGGCGCGCGATATATTCACTGGGAGAAATCCCAAGGCTTTTATTAAAACGGCGCGTGAGCGAGGAGCGGTTAATGCCCATGGTGTTGGCAAGGCTTTTGATGTTCAAGGTCGGCCGGTTCCAGTTTGCGTTAATATGGTCCGCTATGCCGGCAATATCCCTGTCCGACTGCCGGCCGATTTTGGAGCGGGAAAAAGCGGCCTGGGCCAGCAATTGAAACGCAAGGCTTACGGCGCGTGTTTCGCCGTATGGCGCCGGATTACGCAGGGCGCCGGCCAGTTGGCGGAACAAGGCGACCGGCGGCGGCCCGGCATCATAGACATCCGCGTTCAGGCCGAAGGCGGCCGTGATGCTGGGCGCCAGCGTGCCATCCATGGTCCACCAGTAAAAGTTCCAATTTTTGTCGGAGTGATAAGAATGCTCCATCTTCGGGAAATACAGTGCCAACTGGCCGGCACGCAGAAAACGTTCGCGCCCGTTGATGAGAATTATGCCTTCTCCTTCCGCGCACCAGAACACCTGGACGAAATGTGTCGTAGAAATGACGCTTTGAAATCCGGAAGCACTCTGGTAATGCCCGGCGGCCTCAACTCCAAAGGGGAGATTGGCTGAGGGCTTGCCGGTGGGCCGATGCGCTCCCCAGCGTATGAATGATTTTATTGATGTAACCAATATCCACCGTTTATGAGCGTTTTCACGTTGCCATTCAAATTCGCCGGGATAATAATAACCTCATAAATTGATAATGCAATTTTAATTTGGTTGTGGTGCCTCTGAATATTTTTTTTCAAAGAAAAAGCTTGCCTTAATACAAAATCTGTAATATATTCGTCGTCAAAGAATTTAACTGTTACAGAAAGTGTATTAATTAAAATGGTTTCTTCAACCAAATCGCTGGTACTGAATCATATCTGGAACAATCCGGGAACGCATCGTAAAAAAATAGCCTCCCACTACGGGCTCCATCCCAACCTCGTTTCGGACGCGGTCACGACCCTGATGAAAGAACGATGGGTGATTGAGGGCGGACCGAAAAAATCATCACTGGGCCGGTCGCCGGTTGCGCTCTATCTCGATGCAAACAATCGCGCGGCTTTTTGCGTGTCCTATTCCTCCCGTTCAATGATCTGCGGCCTGGTCAATGCGGCCGGAGAAATACTGCGGTCAAAAACCATTGCGCATGACCGGCGCGCTCCCGGCGCGATTGTTGACCTGGCATTGCGGCAACTCGCCGGGCTGAAGAAGGGCTATCGGGGCGTTATCATTGGAACGGCCGTGGCCGATCCCGGCATGGTCAACCAGCGCAAGGGCGTGGTGGTCCGCTCCAGTTCATTTCCCGGCTGGCAGAATGTTGAGATAGAGAAGATGTTCAAGTCCAAAACCGGAACGGAAGTGGCGGTGATGGACGTTACCCATGCCCATGCCATGGCGCAATACCGTATTCTCTCCGCGGGCCGGGAAAGCGCCGATACCATGCTTTATGTTGATTATAACCCGGATATCGTCGGGTTTGCATTTTTGACGCCCCATGGAATCTGGCGGGGGGAAGGATTTGCCGGCGAGGTCGGCCATATTGTCATGAACCCGGAAGGATTACTCTGCCGTTGCGGCGCCAAGGGTTGCCTGGAAAGCCAGGCGAGTTCCAAGGCGCTTGAAGATCGCACGGCAACTTTCATGGCAAAAGGCATTCATTCCGTTTTGCGTGATCAGGAGAATCACGGTGCGCTTGAAATCTTTCATGCGGCAAAAAAAGGAGATCGTTTTGCGCGCACAATGGTTCACGATACGCTTGCCGATCTTGGTCTTTGCGTGGCGGTTATCGTCGCGATGCTTCACCCCCGTTTGCTGGTGGTGGGCGCCGAAACGGAAGACGCGATCAGCCTCTTGGCCGATGAAATGCAGCTGGCAATTAATAATCGCGTCATATCCGACATTGCATCAACCGTGACGCTGATCAAAGGGCGCCCGATAAATCCTTTAAGCCTGACCGGGGCCGGGCTCATGCTGTTTGAACGGATAATCCGCGCTGAAGGGAAAATGAAAAAAACTTGTAAAAATGAGGAGGTGGCAATATGAGCAAAAAAGTGCGATGGGGTGTGATCGCTTGCGGCGGAATTGCCGCGCGCCGGACCATTCCCGAATATCTGCAAACGGCATCATCATCCGGGGAGATTGTTGCGCTGATGGACTTGGCGCCCGGCCGGGCCCGGGAAGTCGCAAAAAAATTAGGCATTGCCGCCAGTTTCCATGAAAACGAAAACGACCTGCTGGCGCAGGATATTGACGCGGTCTACATTGCCTCGCCGCAGAACATGCATTGTCGTCAGGTCGTGAAGGCGGCCCAGGCCGGCAAGCATATCCTGTGCGAGAAGCCGATGGCGCTGTCGCTTGAAGAGGTTGACCTTATGGAGGCGGCCTGCCGGAAGGCGAACGTGAAGTTCATGCTCGGCTTCTGCATGCGGAATAACATTTACCACCGGAATGCCCGTGAAATTGTCGGGGCGGGCGGGGTGGGGCAAGTGGTAATGGGGCGGGCGCAACTTACCTGCTGGTATCCGCCGATTGAAGGCGCCTGGCGGCAGGATGTTTCCATCAGCCGTGGCGGCGCTTTAATTGACATGGGCACGCATTGCCTTGATATCCTGGAATGGATCATGGGGACGACCATTGTTGAGGTTACCGGTTTCCAGGATTTACTGACGCATGCCTACCGGACAAAGATTGAAGATGCATCAACGATTGTTGTGCGGTTCGCCAACGGCGCCCACGGCATTATTGACAATTATTTCAATCTTCCCGACGCTTCCGCGCAGAATGCGCTTGAAATTCACGGAACCAAGGGATCCATCATCGGGCAGGGAACCATCGGCCAGGACCCAACGGGCCACATGTTCAGCATCATCCAGCCGCAGGAAACCGGATATAACGCCGGTCAAAACCGCACCGTGGCGGCCAGGCGGCAGGAATACGATTTGAAGGGCGAAAGCATTTACGGAAGGATGATGGAAAATTTTTCCCGGTGTATCCTTGAGAATACCGAGCCGCCGGTGACCATTGCCGACGGCCGCCGCTCCGTGGCCGTGGTGGAAGCGATTTACAAATCAGTGGCGGAAAAAAGAGTGGTAAAGGTTAGCGAGATTTTAACAAATTACAAAAACAAGGAGTCAGAAGCCAGTAGCCAGCAGCCAGAATAACAACAAACCACGAACAATCAGGTATATGTTCATTCTTTATTCTGACTACTGAGTTCTGCTTACAATTATGAACACATTGGCAATCAATGGCGGGAAACCTGTCCGGACAAAACCTTTTTCGGCCTGGCCGATGTTTGACAAGACCGAAGAAAAAGCGTTGCTTAAAGTATTGCACAGCGGCAAATGGTGGCGTTTTGCATTCGGGCAGGGTGTGAATCTGGCCGAGCCGGAAAAGGGCGAGCGCAGTCAGGTTGCGCAGTTCCAGGAAGAATTTGCCCGGCAGCACGGTTGCAAATACGGCATTGCCGCGGCCAACGGCACGGGAACGCTTGAAATGGGGATCCGGTCCATGGACCTGGGAATTGGCGACGAAATAATTGTCCCGGCCTACACGTATGTTGCCAGCGCAACCTGTGTTTTGCAGAACAACCTGGTGCCGGTCTTTGTGGATATTGATCCGGACACATACAATATTGATCCTGATCGTATAGAAGAAGCGCTTACCAAGCGCACACGCGCGATCATGGTGGTTCATTTTGGAGGCCAGCCGGCGGATATGGACCGGATAATGGCCATTGCCAAAAAACACAACCTGGCCGTGATTGAGGATGCGGCGCACGCCCACGGTTGCGCGTGGAAGGGAAAACCGGCCGGATCGTTTGGTCTTTTCAGCTCGTTCAGTTTTCAAGCGGCCAAAAACATGACTGCGGGGGAAGGCGGCATTATCTGCACCGCTGATCACAAATTGGCAACAGAGTGTGAATCCATGATGTGGTCCGGGCGGCGCGTCGGCCGTCCCTGGTATGAGTTTCATCGTCTGGGCTGGAACTATCGCCTGACGGAATTACAGGCGGCGATTCTGCGCTGCCAGCTTAAACGGTTGGCCAAACACAATCAATTGCGAATGAAAAACGCAAATTATCTCTCCCGCCAGCTTGAACAGATTGATGGAATCCGTCCGCTGGTCCAAGATCCAAGGACAACGATCAACGGTTATCACATTTATATGTTCCGTTATGACGAGAAAATTACAGGGTTAACACGTGAAAAATTTATTCGCGCTCTTGCGGCGGAGGGGATCCCGGCAGTTTCCGGATACACGTTCCCGCTTTACCGGAATCCCATGTTCCTGAACAAAAGATTCATCAACGGCAGTTTCCCGCTGGGGACCAAGTATCACAAGGACATCAATTATGCCTCCTTTGCGAAAAAATGTCCGGTTTCCGAGCGGGCCTGCAAAGGGGAGGCCGTATGGATGGCGCACAATGTTTTTCTTGGAACCGGGAAGGACATGGATGATGTGGCGCGGGCAATGCGGAAAGTATTGGGTGGAAAGAAATAAACCAGAATGCACCGGATAAAAGAAGTGAATAATTTATGAAAATCATTGATGCGCACTGTCAGGTCGGAAACGGCGTTGATATCAAGATTTCGGCGGAAGAACTGCTGCGGGAGATGGATGAAAACGAAATAGAAAAAGCCGTTATCTGTCCGGTGGACAAGTTTATGGCCGTCTATAACCGTGAAGGAAACGACTATATTATTGATTTGGCCAGGAAATTTCCCGCCCGGTTTATTGGTTTTGCGGGCATTAATCCCTGGTATGGAGGGAAAGCGGTTCTTGAGCTAAAACGATGCCTGGATGATGGGCTGAAAGGTTTGGTGCTTTATCCGTTTTTGCAGGGTTTTTTGTTGAATGATAAATTGGTGTTCCCTTTGTTGCAGGAAATGGAAAAATACGGCCGGCCGGTTTACTTCCATTGCGGGACGCTTGTCTCCGCCGAGCCGTATCAATTGCGCGACTTGGCCGAGAATTTCCCCAAGGTAAATTTTATCATGGGGCATTGCGCTTTTTCCGATTATTGGAACGACGTCATCCTGGCCGGGAAAAATGTTAAAAACATTTATTTTGAAACGTCGTTCATCTGGCCGGATATGATAAGCAACATCATCGACAAGATCGGCGAAAACCGGGTCATCTTCGGCTCAGGTTTTCCCATAGATCCCGTGAAGACGGAGATTGAGAAAATTAAAATTGCCTGTCCCGGCCGGAGCGGACAACTGAAGATATTTGAAAAAAACATCAAGCGACTGATTGGAGAAAAATGAACATCATTGATTTCCATGCTCACGTGTACCTGCCGGATGGCAGAACGGCGCGCCAGTTCAAATCATCGGCCGCCCGGCAGGTTGAAATAATGCATAAAAACGGGGTGGAAAAGGCCGTTTTATCCAACGGGAATCTCTTGCGTTCCGACAGCCATGATTTCAAGGAAGGGAACGACCGGCTGGCAAGATATGTCGCCGGATTCCCGGATAATCTCTATGCCTATGCGGTTGTTAATCCTTATAACGGCAAGGATGCGGTTTTGGAGTTCCGGCGTTGTGTGCAGGAATTGGGGATGAAAGGATTGAAATTGCATCCCTGGCTGCAGGGCTTTTCATGCTCGGATGACTGCATGCGGCCGATTGTTGAGGAAAGCATCAGGCTGAGAGCGCCGATTGTATTCCATGACGGGACCCCGCCGTACTCCACGCCGCTGCAAATTGCCAATCTGGCGCGACTTTATCCGGAGGCGACCATCATTTCCGGCCATTCCGGATTGAATGATCTCTGGAAAAACGCCATTGACGGCGCCCGGAAACATAAGAATTTTTATCTCTGTTTATGCGGGCCCTCAAATTTTGCCATGATGCGCATCATTAATGAGGTGGACGTCAACCGGATTGTTTTCGGGACGGATTTGGTGAACGACGGCGAAAAAATATTTACCTACCGGATCCATAAATTCCAGGCGTTGGTGATTCCTGATGAAAAGAAGAAAAAAATCCTATGGGATAATGCGGCAAGACTGCTGAATCTTAAATGAAGAAAAAAAACAACGTGAAGCATGACCTGGCAACTTTAGGCGTAGGCCGCGGCGATTTTCTGATCGTGCACAGTTCGTTCAAGGCGCTTGGTCTCAAAAATGGGACGCCCGAAGATGTCATTCAGGCCTTCCTGGAGATTCTTGGCCCGGAAGGGACGTTTATGATGCCGACTTTCACCTACTCTTATTCGGGTGTCTGGAAGGTCCAGCCCTTTAATCCGGTAACGACACCCGGCGTCGGAAACGGCGTGTTGACGGAAACTTTGCGGCAATATCCCGGCGCATTGCGCAGCGGCCATCCCACATATTCGGTAGCCGCCATTGGAAAACATGCCGGAATAGTCACGCAGGATAAGGAAAATGCTTCGGCCCTGGGAAAGGGATCATCTTACGATGTGGCCATCGGGCTCGGCGCCAAAATCCTTCTTCTGGGAGTCGGCAACAATCGGAACTCGGCGATTCACCATGCCGAGGTAATGGCCGACCTTCCTTACAATGATATTCCCTTCCGCGAATTTTGGGGGCACACCGCCCTGGTGGAAAAAGAAGGCCGGATAAATGAGGTTTCGCTTTTTTGTGAATATCCAGCCTGCAGCGCCAATTTTGGCGTGGTGGATGACTATTTGCTCCAACAGGGTATCATGCAATCCGGTAAAATCGGATGCGCTCCTTGCTTTCTCATGAGCGGAAAAGAAATGACGGAGGCGGTGGTCAAGCGGTTGAGGAAAGAACCAGCATGGCTTCTCTGTGATAATTTCACCTGCGAACCTTGTTCGCTCAGGAAGAGACGTTTGCGCGAAATGAAAATGACATGAATGACGGCATTTCCAGGAATATAGCCAGAGCCGTTGACGCGGCCATCAAGTTCCATGCAAAGGATGCCATCAACCTGCTTCGGCAGTTGATCCGTATTCCATCGGTCAATCATCCGCCGACGGGGGATGAAGCTGCCGTCCAAGGGTTTTATTATAAATACCTTAAAAAATCCGGACTTGCTCCCATTCTTTCGGATGCCACTCGTGTGCGGGCATTTGCCGGTCATCCGGGCCGGTTGAAAGACCATTGGATGAAGGGCCGGCCGAATGTGACGGCCAGGATAAAAGGCGCCGGCGGAGCAAAAAGCCTGATGTTGGTTGCCCATGCGGATGTTGAATCACCGGGTGATATGAATCTCTGGTGGAAAAAAAATCCTTTCAGCGCCCGACTGTATAAAGGACGGATTTATGGCAGGGGCGCCGGTGATGACAAGCACGGAATGATGGTTAATGCCATGGTCCCCGTCATCCTGAAGACCGCCGGGATCCGTTTAAAAGGAGACCTGATTCTGGCCTCTGTTGCGGACGAGGAGCAGGGTGGGTCCAATGGCGCGGTTGCCCTTATGGCCGCAGGTCATCGCGCCGATGCGGTCGTTAATGCCGACGGATGTAATTTAGACCTCTCCATTTCCAATCTTGGGGGTGGTCATGGGATAATTGATTTGACGGCTGATTCCGTGTGTAATGATTCATCGGCGCTGGTTGAATACTTCAAAAAAATCTCCGAACGTTTGCTGGTTTTGAGAGAACGTCGTCGAAAACTTTTCCTGGCCAGTCCGTTATACCAACCGCCGGTTTTTTCAAAAAGAACTCTTTGGCTGACCGATATTAAACTTGCCACGCAGGAACAGTCGAAAGGATGTTTCAAATTCTGGTTTTACATTTTGCCCGGCGAAAATCCGCGCGAATTCAAAGAATCCGTCATGGAAGCGTTGCGCCCTCTGCAGAAGAAGGGCGGCGAATTCCACATCCGGTGGATGACGCGGTTTGTTCCGCCCTCCAGCGTTCCGGAAAATCATCCGTTTGTGCAGGTGTTCGGGAAAGCCTTTTCCATGGCAAAAGGAAGCGCGCCCCGGATAACGGGGTCATTTATGAGCGACATGGGATTTCTCAATCGTTACGGCGGATATCCCTGCATCACGTTCGGCGCCGCCCGCTGGGGCCGGGCGGGAGCGGTTCATGAGCCCAACGAGTTTATTGACATCGGAGATTTGATGGTTTGTCTCAAATCAGTCATCTATGCCGTGTTAATCTGGTGCGGACATGAGGAAAATAAAGAAGAATGGTGAAGTTGTAAAAAGAATCAAAAAAGGAGAAATAAAATGACAGCAAAGAAAAAACTGATGTTCACCGGCTCGGATACGGAAGGCGGAATTACTTCCGGATACCAGATGAATGACGGCGTCAAGCTGCGCGTGCCCTATTCGTTCTTCGGGTCAATCTATGACCGGGAGGAGGAGCAGGCGGTTCTAAAGGCCATGAAACAGGATTCGCAGACCATGGGACCGCAGACCCAGCTCTTTCAAAAGGAATTTGCGGCAAAATTTGACGTGCAACACGCTTTTGCCGCAACCAACTGCACCACGGCCATGCATGTCGCCACGCAGGTGTTTGGCATCGGGCCGGGCGACGAGGTAATCGTTACGCCCAATACGTTCATCGCAACTTCGCTGGTTATCTTGAAAGAGGGCGCCAAGCCGGTTTTTGCCGATATTGACCGCCGGACGTACAATATTGACCCGCGCGAAATTGAAAAGAAAATCACCAGGAAGACGAAAGCCATTTACTGCGTGCATTATGCCGGCCAGATGTGCGATATGGACCCGATCATGAAAATCGCGCGTAAATACAAATTGTTCGTGATGGAAGACTGCGCGCATGCCCACGGTTCAAAATACAAGGGCCGGCCGGCCGGGAGCATCGGCGATATCGGCTGTTTCAGTTTCCATTCGCTCAAGAACATGACGACGCTCGGCGAAGGGGGAATGATCACGACCAGCAATGATAAACTGGCCGAAAAAATCCAGCGCCTGCGGTGCATGAGCATCACGCATTGGGACCCGAAAAAGAAGGATTTCATGTTTGCCGGCATCAGGATGAAGAAAACCGACATAAAGGATTATTGGATACCGTCGCATTTTGACGTGATTGATGATGCCGGCAAATGGGGCAATAACTACCGCATGAACGAGGCGCAGGCGGCGGTGGGCCGCGCCCAACTGCGCAAGCTGGACATGATGGTTAACAAACGGCGCGAGAACGGCCGCTACATCAACGCCGGCATCCGTGATATTCGCGGCATTACGCCGGTATTCGAGGATAAAAATTGCTATCACTGCTACCACCTCTACACGCTCTGCATGGAAGAGAAAGAACTGGGTGCTCCGCGCGATGAATTCATGCGGGTGCTTTACCGCGAAGAAGGCATCCAGGGCATCCAGCATTACCAGCCGACGTATCACTTCACGGGCGTGAAACGCGCGTTCAAATATCCGGACAAGCTCTGCCCGGTCGCGGAGGAGTTTTTCTATAAACGGCAGACCAATTTGCCCATGAATCCGCGCCTGACAAGGTCCGACCTGGACGCGATCATAGACGGCATAAAAAACGCCGCCAGAAAAGTCGGGGAAAAATAAAAGAAATAGCCCGCGAAACACGCAAAAAGGCGCTAAAGGAAGAATAAAATAATCAACGTTTTTAGCGGGAAAATTTGAAGGCTAACACATGAAAAAACAAATCAAAACAAAAAAAACACCGTTCCCCGTCATGGAAGACATGACCGTCAAAATGGTGGGGGATTATTTGAAGCATAAAAAGTCAATTATCATTCCCATCGGCGTCATTGAACAGCACGGCTATCACCTGCCGCTCAAGACCGACGCCCTGCAGGCGGAACACATTTGCCGCATGATAGGCAAAAAAACCGGCATCCTGGTGGCGCCGACAATGTACCAGTCGTTTTCCGGGGGGAATTGTCCCGGCACAATAAATATTTCCCCGGCAACGATGTCGCTGGTGATCTCGGACATGCTCGTTTCGCTTGTTTCCCAGGGCTTCAGGAATTTCTACTTGTTCCTGAATCATGGCGGAAGCGAAAACGACCGAGCGCTGGATAATGCCCTGAAACTGCTTTTAAGGACCAATCCGGCGTTTAAGCAGGCCATGATCTGCCTGTTGCCGGCTTGGAAATTCGGCGGTTCGGGCGGATGGAAGAAGGCGTTCGGGGAAGGTGATTGGCATGCGGGCTGGCTTGAAACTTCCATCGTAATGGCGCTTGAACCGCATTTGGTTCGCATGGATGAATTGGCCAAGGATTCGAAAAAAATGTGCGAACTTATGGTAAAACATCCGGATAATTACCAGCACGCGCAAAAAATCGTGGATGATGAGTTCGTGATCGCGAAAGCAGGCCAGCGTCCCGATGTTAAGGTCGGCGTGATGGGGTTTCCCGAACGGGCTTCAAGGGCGCTTGGCAAAAAAATTGTCGCCGACATTGTGGCGGGCGCAAGCCGGAAAATTAAAGAGATTGAAAACAAGGCCGACGGCATTTACCGGGAGGTTGCATTTAAACCGGAACCGTTGATGCTCCAGACATAAGCACGGAGAATATATTTCAATGCATATCGGTAATTTAATGGATTGGCGGATTCTGACCTTGATAACGGTGCTGTGCTGGGGGAGTTATAATGTGGTCTTGAAAATCGTGGCCGAGCGAATCGCCTGGCAGTCTTCCATGCTGTGGTTCGTCATCGGCTATGCGGTGATGGTGGCCGGGTTTTGTTTGACCGCCGATCCGGCGCTCAGCAAGGGCCGTTTCCTGCAATTGCAGGCCGTCTGGCCGTTGCTGGCCGGCGTTCTGTGCGGTATCGGCGCAATTACCTTTTTCAAGGCCCTGCCATTGGCGCCGGGCAGTGTTTTGATGCCGTTAATCGGGCTTTACGTCCTGATTGCCGCGATGGGGTGCTTGTTTTTTTTGCATGAACCCATGACATTGCGCGTGATTGCCGGAATCGGCTGCGCCACCGCGGCCGTCATGCTGTTGGGGCGGTGAATTTATGAAATGCGATATAATTGATTCGGCGGCTTGCCTTCCGGTGGTCAATGGCAAGTTATGCCCGGCGTTGTGGCGCGCGGAGAGAAAATCCTGGAAGATTGTGCACACCATTGCGGCGCCCTCCGCTGAATTTGTGGCGGTTTATAATGCGGAGGCAAACGACCAGATGGTGAAACTTATGCAGACGCGCCATTCCGGAATATCCGGACTTGCCGTGGCAAATCCCTGGTATGGGAAACGAGCGGTGCAGATTCTGCGCAAGGCCTTTGAGGATGGCTTGGTCGGCCTCTATCTCCATCCCGCGCGCCAGGGATTTAAACTTTGTGAGGCAATCGTGGACCCGCTCATTAAGGTTTGCCGCGAATATGACCGGCCGGTCTACAGCCATACCGGCACGCCCGTATGTGCCATGCCATTTCAGCTTGCGGAGTTGGCCAGGCGTTTTCCCGCCGTTACGTTCGTGATGGGGCATGCGGGTTACAGTGATTTCAGCGGATATGACCTGATTCCCGCCGCCGAACAGGCCCGGAATATTATGATAGAAACATCCTGTACCGGATGCGGTGTGATAGAATCTGTCATTAATGAACTGGGCGCCGAGCGCGTGTTATTCGGCACGGGATATCCCCGGTCGCTTCCCGGTTGTGAAATTGAAAAACTAAAAATTTTGAACCTGAATCCCGCGGCCTCAGCGCTGGTTATGCGCGAAAACGCGGTCAGATTATGGAAACTCCACCTATGAAAATCATTGATATCCATACTCATTTCCCGGGGCATTCGTTTGGCGGCACGCCAAAAACCGGCGCGCAACTCAGGCGGGAATTCGAAAAAGAAGGACTTGACGGCGCATGGATCATGACTACCGACGGTTTGTTAAAAGACCCCGTTCGCCATAATGACCTGTTGTTCAACGGTGTAAAAAACCACCGCGATTTTTTCATCCCTTTTTGCACGGTAAGTCCGCATGATGAACTGGACGATACGCTCCTGGAGCTGAAACGTTGCGCACACCGGTTGAAAATGGGGGGATTGAAACTGCATCCGTGGCTCCAGGCTTTTTCCCTTACCCATCCGAACGTGGCGCCCATCCTGCGAAAGGCCGGTGAACTGGGAATGCCGGTATTGTTTCATGACGGTACGCCGCCCTACAGCGCTCCTTTGCAGATTGCCTATGCCGCGGAACAGGTCCCGCAAACGACGATAATTCTCGGCCACTCCGGCCTTGATGATTTATGGGAGGAAGCCGTGATTGCATGCCAACGCCATCCAAATATATATTTGTGCCTCCAGGGACTCAGCGCCGGTTATATCCGGGAGATTATCAATATCTGTCCCGTTGAAAAACTTCTCTTTGGTTCGGATGGCGGATTTGCCCCGAATCTCATTCGGTCGGCCATTGTCAAGCTTCAGTGTTCCGGTGCGCCGGATAAAATTCTACGTAAAATATTCCAGGATAATCCCCGGCGGCTCCTGGCATTGGGGCGCGGAACATAAGACGCGGGGTTTAAAATAGAACTGTCACGGAATCAGAAATAAGACATCAGGATTATAAATGAAATGAAAATGAAGCAGATCAGGAGGAAAAATGAAGCGGGGAAAATTATTTCTTAATTTAATTCTGGCCGGGCTGGTTCTCGCAGGGTTTGTAAATGGTTTTTCCGCTGAAAAACCGGTTCCTTCCGGGGAAGAACTTTCGGGGGCAAAAACAGCGGCAGCGGAAAAATGCGCGTTTTTTCCGGACGGTGTGCGCCTGCCGGGGCCCGAGTTGCTTGAAAATGCCGGGTTTGAGATTGTTGACTGGAATAAAGACGGCAAAAAAGATGTGTTTTTAATGACCGGCTCGGCGATGCTTTTTTATGTTTATTATAATGAAGGGGCAAATGACAAGCCGGAATTCGGATTCGCCCAGCAGTATCCTTTGAATATTACCGAGCTGAAAAATGGATTGATGTATCAAAACCAGACGTTTTTATTGACCGATTGGGATAATGACGGCGATTTGGACTTTATTTTCTGGGGACCGGATTTAAGGCTTGTTTTGAATACCGGCGCCGCCTGGGCGCCCAATCATATAAATGGAACCCTGGGAACAAATTATTTCCCGGCAAGCAGGCAGGTTATCGGCGAAAACACGCGCGGCGAGGCGCGGGGGCCTGAATCAGCACACTCCGGAGGACTATATTCCCGCGCTATTCTTCAGGCGGCAGTGGGCGACTGGGACGGGGATGGAAAAAAGGACCTCCTTGTCTCCAGGTTCAAAACAGGGGATAAGGGACAAAGGGGGTTGTATTTTTATAAGAATATAAAAGAAGATAACGACCCTTATTTTGAACAGGGCGAGGAAATCCTGGATGCATCGGGAAATTCCATAGAAGCGCCTAATCCATTCATGGTTGACTGGAATAACGACGGGCATTTGGATGTCATCTCTTCCGAGGCTCCTTACTGGTGCAATGCTTTCCGCGTTGAGTGGGAATGTGCTCCATATATAAAAGTCTTTTTGAGAGCTTCCGGTAATCCCCTGAAACTGAACAGCGCTGTTTCAGTAAAAGACAAGAAAGGCCAAGATATAAAGCCGGGACTCCAGGCAAAATTTATTGACTGGAATGAAGACGGCAAGAAAGACCTAATTGTCCTGGATGCGGGCAATTCCCTGCTTGTTTATAAAAACGTTGGAAGCAAAGAAACCCCTTTGTTTGAGAATGCCCCGGAAATTGTCACCGGCAGGGATTTTGGCCGGCATGACGGGATGACCCAACAGCCATTTTTTGTTGATTGGGACCGGGATGGAAAGAAAGATTTAATTCTTTGCGGCGCTTATGATAATCATTGTTCGTGGGCCCGCCGCCGGATCACGCTTTATAAAAATACCGGGAAGGAATATGTTCGCCTGGGTTTCCTGACTTATAGAGGCGATCCCAATGTCTTTCCCGAGGACCCGCAAAAGAGCCGTTATAATTTTTATGATTGTTACGGCAGCGCGGTTTTTGTCACGGATTTTAACGGCGACGGAAAAAACGATCTCCTTTATACGGTGGGCAACAGGTTGTTCCTTTTTACCGGGCTTAAGGAAAATTCCCTTGATTTCCAGGAAATGACGGAAATTTTGCTCTTTGACCCCAAGGCAAATCAATGCCGCGGATGGCAGACGATAACATTTGAACCAATGGAAGTTAAATATATAAAATTATCAGGTTTTTTTAACAGCAGTCCCGGCGGGCGGTTTTTTGCCGGTGAGGTGGAAGCTTATGGGAAAGATGGGAATACAAATTACTGTCTTTCCGGTAACGGCGCCGTTGTGGCCGGCAATAAATGGCAGGATATAAACCTTCTGATTGACGGGGATACCAACAAGTTTGCCGCTACACCTTTGTGGCCCAATCCGGCGGTCATAACATTAAAAGATGCGGTTGTCCTTGATAAAATCAAGGTTTTGCTTCCTGATTCGGGGAGTCAGTATCTTCAGTATAAACTCGAAATTTCTTTTGACAATAAGGACTGGAAAACGCTGGCCGACCGGAGAGATTTAATTTACCGGGTTACTCCGTATCCCATTGATTGGGATAGGGATGGAAACAAAGACCTTGTTCTTGGCATTGCAAAGTCGGTGGATTCACTTGTTGCCAGGAAGGAAGTGGAATTCCGTTTTTATCGCAATTTCGGCTCCGACGCCAAACCCGAGTTTGATTTTAACAAGTATAAAATATTTACCGATGGAAAAATCGGAACCCCGCTGACTATTCCGGGAAATTGTTTCTGTGACAACAATGCCTGCTTTACCATGGAAGATTGGGATAAAGACGGGGTAATGGACCTTTTCATCCAGGATAATCAAACCGGCAAGGTAATGTTTTATAAAAATGTCTCTGAAAATCAGTTGGACTTCAAGTTTGCCTATGTCAGGGATTTTGGAAATCCCCCCATATTTTTTAATGCCGTGGGGTATAAGACTTTCTTCCTGGGAGATATAGACGGCGACGGCATTGACGACTTGGTCGTTTATGCCGCTACCGGTATTTTAAAAGGAATAGGCAGCGGTTGCTTTGGAATGTGGTATTTCAAGGGAGTTGCCCCGGGAGTTCCTCCGCCTGTTGATGATTTGGAACTTGTCTCTTTTGCAAAAGGCGGCGTTGTTTTGGAATGGACTCCCCCCGGGCAAGCCGGAGAATATGAGTTAAGGTATTCGCTTGGTCCGGTTGATGATATAAATTGGAATGAGTGCTTGAAAATTACCGGAGCTTACCACCCCAAGGGGGGAAAAGAGCAGGCGACGGTTAAAAATCTTGCAAAAGGTAAAACATACTTTTTTGCAGTAAAATCGTTGAATAAAAACGGCCTTTCACCAATTTCAAATTTGGGCCGGAGCGTAACGCCGCCTTTGAAAATGGTGGAACTGCAAAATGGTAAAAAAATATCAATGGATGGAGCAGGAGGGGATTATCAGGGCTGCCAGGATGCATGTGTTCAAGCCATGTCCTCCAATATCTATCAAAACAGCAAGGGGTTGACAGTTAAATCCATGTCCGGCTTGAAAACCCTGGTCAGGTTTGAGATTCCGCCGGGTCTTCAGGGGAAGGAAATTGTAAGCGCCGAGTTAAACCTGACCCTCAATGGATATAATTCCTGGTACTGGCCGGGCATAACCTGTTATGAAATAAAAAATGACTGGGATGAAAAAACAGTGACCGGTAGTTTTTTGGACAAGGATAGCGGAAAATTTGTTTCTCTTTCCTGGCGCAACCCGGGATATGGACTGAATGATTGCATAAAGTGTGATGTGAGCGATTTGTTGAAAAAATCACTTAAAAACAAGGAAAAATATATAAGTCTCTGCCTGCAGGAGGATCCGCCGGCTTCCATTGCCGAATGGAATTTTTATGACAATGAAAGCCGGAAAATAGCGGTGCGCCCCAAGCTCAGTATAATATTTAAATAAATTTGCGGGGGTTAAGAGGAAAAACATGAACAAACAACTGTTAATTATGATAATTTCAATATTGGTCATCATCAAGTGCCATGCCGACACGCATTATGTTTCGCTGTCCGGCACGAATAATTCTCCGTACACAAACTGGGCGGACGCTTCCACAGACGTGACCTGGGCGGTCACCGCGGCTGGAGCAAATGATACGGTACTGGTAACGAACGGCGTTTATTATCCCACCCAACGATGCTACACCGCTTCCATAATTACACTCCGGAGCGTCAACGGGCGGGATGTGACGATTATCAATGGGGCCAACAACACGAACATCTGTGCCGAATTGGGAAGCAGTTCTGTGTTTGACGGTTTCACGGTGACGAACTGCTATAACACTAAATTCTATGGATTATTATCAATCACCACGGTAAGGAACTGTCTCTTTGTTAATAACACAACAAAGGGGGGGACGGTGAGCGGTTGTTCATCTGTCACCAATTGCATTTTTAAAAATAATAGTGCATCAACATTATCCGGGGCCATATATGCTGCGGGAGGTGCTGCTGGAATAACAATTGCGGGATGTTATTTTGAAGGCAATTATGCTAACGCTTATGGCGGGGCATGTGATATACGAAGCCAAAACAATACTGTTTCAAATTGTGTGTTTATTAATAATCGCGCAAGAGTATATGGCGGGGCTCTTTTTTTAAGCTCTACAGTGAATAATTTTATTCTAAATTGCACGTTTACTGAAAACGTAGTGGCTGGAGACCCAACGGAGGCATTTGGCGGAGGAATATACTGTGATACGGGACCAACAACAATCAAGGATTGCTCAATAATCGGGAATATTGCCTCGAACGTAGGTGGGGGAATTTGCGTGAGATGGCAGGCGAATGCGACAATTCAGAACTGCCTGATTGCGCGGAACCAGTCCACAACTAATACCGGCGGCGGAATATGGATGACCAACGGCAATGTTGAAAGTTGCACGATAGTGAGCAATTATGCCAAGGTTTCCGGCGGTGGTCTTTATTTTGCCGGTTCAGGAAACACTGGAACAAACAATATCATTTATTTCAACACGGCGGGGGTGAGTGCTAATAATTTCACTAATTCTGCCGGTAATACCGGCTTGAATTATTCCTGCGTGATTCCGGTGGTGGATGGAATCCGCAACATCACCAATAATCCCGTTTTGAAAAATCTGGCCGGGGGTGATTATCATCTGCGCGTGACCTCGCCCTGCGTTAACGCCGGAACAAATCAGAATTGGATGAACAATGCGGCTGATCGTGACGGCGCACTGCGCATCCGTTACGGCATTGTTGATATGGGTGCGTATGAAACGATTATAAGGCAAGGGAATGTTTACAGAACTTATTAATTTCTTCAACATTGCGGTCATGGGCGCGGATGAAACGCGTAAAAAAACAAAATCAGGTGGAGGGGAAGATATGGCTGCGCGAAAAAAAACTCATATTGTTTGTAATTATGGCGGTGCGGTTGCAATCGGTATGAACGCCATTAATATCCTGTCCCCTTGCGGCGGGGAAACCTGGAGCGCCGGCAGCAAGCACGTTGTCATGTGGTCGGCGCCGACAAACAATGCGGCGACAATGGTCAGGATTTCCGGCAGTTTTGACGGGGGCCGCACTTGGTCGGAACTGGCATCGGTCGTGTCGAATACCGGAAAGTGGCAATGGTGTGTTCCGGAGACGGTTTCCGCTCAATGCCGTCTCAGGATCAACGATCATGCCGACACGATTTCGGGCGAAAGCCAATCTGATTTTGCAATCATTCCCAGCCAGCAGGTGACGGATTATCAATGGGTTCAAGTCAACGGCAAGGCCGAGTTTGCGCCGCGGGACGGCGCGGGCGCCTTGGTTTTCAAGGACAAAATGTGGTTGTTGGGGGGCTGGAATCCAAACAGCAATGAAAAGGCGCATTTCCCGAGAACCTGCAACAATGAAGTCTGGAGTTCGCGAGACGGTGTTTCCTGGCAATTGGAAAAAGAAAATTCATTTCTGGACAAAGCATTTGATCCGGCAAGTGACTGGGAAGGGAGGCACACGGCCGGATATGTTGTTTACAAGGACAAAATGTGGATTATCGGCGGCGACCCGATCCAGGGACACTACCAGGATGACGTCTGGAATTCAGCCGACGGTAAAAAATGGAATTACGTCAATAAAGATCACAAGGCGCCGTGGGGGCCGCGGGTTTTGCATCATACCCTGGTATTCAACGACAAAGTATGGGTAATGGGCGGCCAGACACTGCCGCCGTTCGCTCCCGCTGAAGAAATGTTTTACAATGATATCTGGAATACTTCGGACGGAATAAACTGGACAAAAGTCACGGCCAAGGAGCCGATCTGGAGTCCGCGCGGAATGATCGGGGGCAGTGTGGTTTTCCGGGACCGGATGTGGATTCTCGGCGGAGGAACTTATGACACTCCCAATGTACGGGCAAGGAAATTTTATAATGACGTCTGGAGTTCCAAGGACGGCATAAACTGGGAACTGCATGTTGAATGCGCGCCATGGCATCCGCGGCAATACCACGATGTTGCCGTTTATGACAATAAAATGTGGGTAATGGAGGGCGGCAACACCAATACCAAGCCTTTTAACCGGAATGATGTCTGGTATTCCTCGGACGGCCTAAACTGGTACGAGGTGCCGGGCACTCCGTGGAAAATTCGCCATGCGGCCAGCGTCTTTGTTCATGCCGGCGCATTATGGATGGTGGCCGGAAATAACATGGAAAGCGATGTCTGGAAATTACAGCGCGCGTCCGCGGTCAAACGATAGGAAGTGGAGGGAAAACGTGAAGATGGCAAAGACGGCAATTAACGGCGGGAAACCTGCAAAGAACTGGTGGGAAGGGCCGGTACGTGTCCTGGACGTAGGCACCACGCAGGATTTTTCAAGGATAGACATCGTGAAGTTTAATGATCTCGTAAAAAGTTTTCACGCCAACGTGCTGCATTATCAGTGCCACGACAACTTTCACAACGGGTTGAATGAAGACGTCATCTACCACAAGAGCAGGCTTGCAAAAAATAAAAATCGCGACCTGCTGTGTGAATTTCTTCCCCTCGCGCATGCTTCGGGGATAAAGGTTGTTGTGTACCTTAATTGCCACTGGTTTTCCCTGTCCTTTGCGGCCCTGCATCCGGACTGGCAGGTGATAAAGGATGACGGAAAACCGTACATTGGCCTTTATGGAAAAAATGACACAACGTTCTGCGTGAATTCGCCCTGGCGCGAATGGTGTTTCACCATGATTGAAGACTTGTGCGGGTACGATATTGATGGGATTTTTTTTGACGGTCCCATAATGTTTTTTGGCCGGGGATGCTGTTCCTGCCAATACTGCAAGACGAAATACCGGACAATCCATGGCGCAGATATGCCCGTGTACAATAAGAAGAACAAGGCTGATTGGAAGAGCCTGGCGGATTTTTCAAACAATTCCCTGCTGGAGTTCTATCGCGACGCGAGCGCGTTGGCCCGGAAGGCGAAGCCCGGAATATACCTTTCCGCCAACGGTTGTCCGCTCGGGGAACCGGACTGGTACTGTGGACGGGACAACCGCAAGTGGAACGAATATCTGGACGTTGTCGCCTCCGAGGGGGGATTTTATTACGGACGAGTGGCCAATGCCATGTGGAAAACAGGGTCAACGACCAAGCTCCTGGAAACACAAACGGCAAAAAAACGCGGATTGAATGCGGTGTCAACCGCCTTCAGTCCGCATCGCTCCTATGCGCTGACGGCGCCGGAAGTGCGCAGTATCCTGGTGCAGTCCGCGATTGGCACGATACCCTATGGAGCGTTTTTTTCCCTGGCGTCCGGCCAGCCGGGGGTTGAGGCGATCAAGGAAACATACGGTTACCTGGAAGAAAACGCGGACTGCTATCTTGGCACCCGTTCGGCGGCGAACGTTGCCTTGTTCTTTTCATCCCAAACGCTTGCCTGGTATGCGGGGACGGACATACCGCTTGCGGATATTTCCGGGATCAAGGAGCAGAAGTCGGAGGCCATCGGCAATTTCAGCCGGTCGTTTCATGGTTTCTATGAAATGCTTGTGCGGGCCAAGACGCCGTTTGACGTGGTGGATGAGGGTTATCTTGAGAAGGAAGGGCTCGGCAAGTACGGGATGGTGATTTTTCCGAACTGCGCGTGTTTATCGGAAACCCAGTGCCGGTTGGTTGGTGAATATGTCCGCTCAGGCGGCAATATCATCGCTGATTTTGAGACATCATTGTATGACGAGACCGGCGCAAGAAGAGAGGATTTCGGGCTCAGCGCGGTGTTCGGGGCGAGTTTTGCCGGCACGGTCTCAGGGCCGAAGAAATATGATTTTGCGTTTATACACCGGGATGCACTGCCATGCTTTAATAATCTTCACAGCGGTATTATGCCGGCTACGCCCTATGGGTTGAATTTGACATTAAAATCCGCGCGGACGCTGGGAGTTTTCAGCAAGCGCCTGGATAGTAATATCCCCGCGGCCATCGAGGAGTCGGACGATGTGTTTCTTGCCGAAAATGCCTTTGGCAAAGGCCGATGCTTTTATTTTGCCGGCATATTCGGCGAGACGTTTGAGGGCCGCAAGATAGATATCTACCAGAGGATTGTGGAAGAATTGGTGAAGGGACATGTTCGCGTCCCGGTGGCGATTGAGAACATGCCGCATCTGATGGAAGTGATTTTAAGGGAACAACCCGGCAAGAAGCGGCTGATGGTGCATTTTCTGAATTTTGAAATGCAACCGATTGACAAGGTGATCCCGGCGGTGGAAGCGGAGGTTGGCGTGGAGTGTTCATTCCCCGTAAAACAGGCAAGAACTCTGCGGGTGAAGAAAAATCTTAAATTCGTCCAAAAAAACAATAAGGTCCGGTTCATTGTTCCCAGGATTGAAGAATTTGAAGTTATTTCCTTGGAGGGATAGAACGCTTGCGCCGCCATTAAACACGCCTGAACTCGGAAAATATGAAAAATAACAACCGCTGGGAAAAACCGGAAGACAAACCCATGCCCGAGTTGGCGCAAAATCGTCCGGCGGAAGGCAACCGCGCTGTCCTGGTTATTGTTGACACAATGCGCCCGTCTTTCAGGGACGTCCGGCATGTTGCCCTTGCAGCGCTTGGCCACATGGGGATACCGTATGAAACATGGGATGTCGGAGTCCGGCCGTTGCCGGAACAGGTTGTAAATGAACACGCGCTCATCCTTCTTGCCCAGGAAGGTCTTGGGGCGTCATTGAACACCCAGTCGGCGCAGGCCATCCTTGCGGGACTCAAAAACGGAGTCGGATTATTCAGCCTTGATCCGTGGATAATGTCGTATCCGAAGGATTTTTCGCGGATGTTGCAACTTGCCGGGGGGAGCAAACAGGCGATAAAGGAAGCACGGTTCAGGACGAACCGGCATTATATAAGCGCACTGAGAGACGAGAACGAAAAAGTGCTCTTTCGGAAGCCGGTGCCGGCTGTTCCGCTTATCGGCAGGGGAGCCGTATTGCTCGCGGATGATGACGCCCCGTTCATGCGCGCTGGAAATCTCGGCGCGGGCAGATTTGTGTGGTTCGGCATTTCCCCGAAGGTCTGGTTTTATGAATATCTCGGTCATGGTTGGGGGCTGGATGATATGTTCTGGCGGAGCATTGCCTGGGCCGCAAAGAAACCGTTCGTCATGAAGGCCATGCCGCCATATGTAACAATGCGTTTTGACGACTGCGCGGGGCTCGGGGGATTATGGTGGATAATCGGATACGCAAATTCGCTGAATAGACCGCATCCCAAACCGTTGGCGCGCATCATCAATCTTGAACCGGCCGGGAGGGCGTCGGCGCTCAATCATTTTAATTATGTCAAGGTGTTGAATGATTTCGGCTGGAAGCCCGAAATATCATTATTTGTCGAGCAGGTTTCCGATGATGATTGGCAGGATCTTAAAAAAATATGCGATGAAGGCAATGTGCAGGCGTCGCTCCACGGCTCTTTCAGGGACGGATTTGACGGAGATGGAAAATGGTTTTCTGATTTCGTCATGTATAAAGGCATTGAATCTCTTGCGAAAGATGGAACGGTAATCCGACCCAACCTTGCCCCAAAAGACGTCCATGTCTACATGGAAACGAAGGATCAGATCCCATATCGGATCATGCGCTATTCGGACCGGATTCTGAAAAAAAGGCTGAAGAAGCTTGACGACATCTGGAAAACGCGCGGCATTATCCCGGGAGTTACCCAGAACCAGCATTGGCGCAACGTGCCTTCCAATGCGCTGAGATTCCTGAAAAAACGCGGACAAACATTTATGACGGCAGCGGGACGCTGCAACTACGCCCATGTTGATCCGGAGGGATATGACTGGCGGCTTTTCCCGTATGGCGACCGGGGTATGTTCATGGATTATATGCCGGTACCCGTGGATGCCCGCGGGGTTAATCCCGGTGATTTTTTCAATTTCTGTGGACACGTGGTGCCGCGGGTGCCGAACGATCCTGTTTCGGATAACGTTGACTTTTGCCGGGGCGGAAAAAAGCCCATCGGGGGATTGTTGACGCATTGCGATCATGAACTCATCGCCCGGAGAATTATCCAGCATTCGAAACTGGGACTTCAGGGTCTTTTCTTCGGCCATCCCGTCACGCATGAAATGAACCTGGCAACCTTCACGAAGGAAGAGTGGCGTGATATATTAAAGACGGTCGAAAAGGGACTTGCGCGTTATCCCAAAATGTTCGTTCTCCTTGATGAGATTGCTTGCGCGGCCCGGTCAAAATGCGGGACGCATGTTGACCGTGTTCATTGGAACGGCAAATCAATGCAGATCGCGCTTTCCGGCAAGGCCGGGACCGACGTGTGGTTGCGCGTTTTTCATGATAAAGGCAATGATTGCGCCGAGCGATTGCACAAGATCACGCCGTTTGACGGAACAATGCAAGCAAAGGTGTAATTATTTAAACCGTTTCCATTGTTGCCAGGTTAACGGCAATAGGATGGAGAGGTAGACCGCCCAGCCGAGCAGCAAAGATCCGTAGGCGCCAAGTCCCGGCTGGAACAACCGGATAACCACCAGCATTGGCAAAAAAACCAATACAAAAACGGCCATTTGCCGGCAGATCGTACGCAGGCAAAACCGCGCTTCATAAAGCGCCACCACGCTCACCATCGGGAATAAAGTCATGAAGCCCTGCAGATATTTCTTGATCAGGATGATGACAAAGATCACGCCGGTGATGATCGCAAATTTGATCCAAACCGGCAATTCGGTCCGGTAGCCCTTTTCATCGCCCGGCTTGAACCGGACTTGGAAAACGACGGCAATTCCCGCCACGCACCCGCAGGCGAGCCAGAAATAAAACGCTGGCCTGGTATTTGGCAAGCATTGGACGAGACATGAAGCCGTGACGGCATAAGCCAGGGTTGAAATCACAATGGCGGGAATAATCGGCAAATGCGCGCGCCGATGTAACCAGCGGACCGCGTGCGTATAAAGAAAAAACAACAACAATCCCAGAACATTCGTGATATCAACCGGGTTGCCGACCGACAAATAAGCCAGCGAAAAAGGAACCGGCAGACTCAAAACAAAGGCTTTTAGCCTGGGATTATGCAAATAAGCGATAAAAGTCGCCTGGGTCGCCACGACCAGCATCAACAGCCAATCCCAGAGAGTGAACGAAATCATAGATATCCTTTTTGCTGATAAACGTTATTTTTATACCATCAACGTTACCAATGCAATTGCGAATCCGGAATTTACGTGACTTTTTACGGCGGAAATACTTGACAAAACAGATTGGATGGGTAGACCGTTGCCAGCGGGTTCAGGCAGTAGTGAAAATGAAAGCTTGTCTGTTTTAAGCGGGGTAGTATAATTCTTTGCTCAGAAGGAAAAAAATCGTTTTCATGAACAACAAAATGGTCAAGATCGGGATTGTCGGGGCGCGCTTTGCGGCGGCGTTTCATTTCGCCTCATATCGCCAGCTTTCCGGCATCGGCGCCGAGGTGGTGGGCGTGTATTCCAAATCGCGCGAAAGCCGGGAAGCATTTGCCGGCAAAAATGGGATTGAATCTTTCAATAGCTACGATGAACTGGTTAAAGCGGTGGACGTCGTGGATCTTTGCGTCCCCGGGGCATTGCATGAGCCGTTATGCGTCCGCGCCGCCGAATTAGGGCGGCATGTCATCGTGGAAAAGCCCTTTACCGGCGCTTACGGACCGGGGACCGACGACTGGCGGGGAAATACCGCCGACAAGAAGGTTCTGCTTCAGGAGGCCATCCGCTCGGTTCAACGCATGACCGATGCGGCGCTGAAATCAAATGTCAGGGTTATGTATGCTGAAAACTGGGTTTATGCGCCGTCGGTTCAAAAAGAGGTTGAAATATTGCGCGCCACAAAGGGGCAGATATTATGGATTCATGGCGAGGAAAGCCACAGCGGAAGCACCAGTCCGGTTTATGGCGATTGGCGTTTTTCCGGCGGCGGCTCTTTGGTCGGCAAGGGATGCCATCCGCTCACGGCGGCGCTTTATCTGAAACAAGTTGACGGCCTGGCGCGCCTGGGGCGGCCGATCCGGCCGAAAACCATCAGTTGCCGGACGCATGAAATAACGCGCAACCCGAATTTCATTGACGCCGGCCACCTGCGGACAGATTACAAGGATATTGAGGATTTTGTCCAGGTGCATATTGTTTTTGATGACGGCATGGTGGCGGATGTGTTTTCCTGCGAGTTGGTCATGGGCGGAGTGCACAATTGGCTGGAAGTGTATGGCAATAATCACCGCATGCGCTGTAATATTAATCCCATTGACGCCAATGTCCTTTATAATCCTGTTGAAAAACAAATGGCCGGCGTGTATCTTAATGAAAAACTCGGCACCAAGCAGGGCTGGAGTTTTCCAGCGCCCGACGAGAATTGGATGAGCGGTTATCCCCAGGAACTCCGGGATTTTGTTGAGTGCCTTGTCCAGGGAAGGGAACCGCAGAGCAATCTTGCCCTGGCGGCGGATACGGTTTGCGCGTTATATGCGGCGTATGTTTCGGCCCAGGATGGCGGCCGGGAAACCAAAATACCGCTCGTGAAACAAACTTGATTGTAACTGCTCAGGCGGATAGACTGGCGCAAGAAGTCCGGTTCCACGCGCCGCCCGGGATAGGCGTTCGGATGCCACCGGCGGAGGCACAGGAAGATATCAGACTAGGGAAGGAGGATAATAATATGAAGGTTAAAGTTGATGCCGATCTATGCACTGGTTGCGGGCTATGTGTTGATGCGTGCCCCGAAGTGTTCACAATGGATGATTCTGTCGCCAAAGTGATGGTGGAGGTTGTGCCGGAAAATGCCCGGAATACCTGCCGGGAGGCGGCCGATAATTGTCCGGTTGAAGCCATTTCAATTGAAGAATAATGCCCTTAAACCTAAAACCATTTTTTGACCGGCTGAAAAAAGGAAGCGTTCCACAGGATGTGGTCGCCATTGATTTCAGCCAGGCAGAACCCAGATGCTGCCGTCTGCGGCGGACAAGCGGAGGAATTCAGCTTGTCGCCGCCGATGCTTTGCCGCGCATCCAGGAGGAAACACCCGCGGATCAAAAAAGCGCCAATAGACTTATCAGTTTGCCGAAGCATCTTTTAACCCGGCACGCTGTTCTTTGTCTGCCGGGAAGGAATGCGCTTGTAAAATTATTAAATCTGCCGGGGCATCTTGACGGCGACTCGGAGACGAAAATCAGGGAAGACATGGGGGTTGGCACGGGTGAATATCGGATTGGCTATAAAGTGCTTGGGCATAGCCATGGCCGGGTGGAAACCAAACTGGTTACGGTGGCTTTGCCGGAAACTGATCTAAAACTTTATCTGGGTTGTTTTTCGTCCGGCTGGCCCGTGCCGGTTTCAGTTGAATTGGCCGGATTGGCGGCGTTGAACGCGTTCATCAATGGTTATCTGGACAATTGCGCGGATGAATCCATCGGCATCGTGCAGCTTGAAGATTATGTTTCTTTTTTTGCTTTTCTTCACAAAAAAGAAGTTATTTTAATCCGAAAATTTGATTTTGGGCACGACCACGTCTTAAGCGCAATCCAAAGCCGGCTGAACGTGAACCGGGAAACGGCGTTGAACGTGGCGTCCGACCAGTCTTTTGATATTACCCAAATGATCAAGGAAGTCTGTGATCCTTTCATCCGCCAGCTTGTGATCTCAAAACATTTTGTTGAGCGGCGGGAAAATTGTCATGTATCGCGTATTTTTATCCCGGGCAGCGCGCCGGCCTCGCATCGCCTCGCCCAGGAAATTCATATTGCCTCCGAGGGGGAAGTTGAACAATGGGACCCATTAAAGGCCGTTATTGTTGAACCGGATGCTGTTTCGCCAAGATTATCCGGACAACATTCGCTTCTGGCCGCATCAATCGGCGCGGCCATCGGTTTCTTCGGGGGGGCAGAATGATGAACCTGTATGTCAACTTGATCCTGGAATCGGAACTGCGCAGCAGCAGCCGGATCGGGCGCAAATTTCTCGTCCAGACGTCTGCCGCGGTTGCCGCGTTGTTGTTTTTGTCACTGCTGGTGTTTGTTTTGGTCGGCGCGCATGCGGCAACAAAGTCCTTTCTTTTTGCCGAGCAGGAAAAAAAACAATTGGACCCTGTTTTTCGCTCCGTCACTGATCTCAAGCAGGAACTCGCCGTCATCCAGGATGTGACCAATGCAATTGCGACCTGGTCGCAAACCCGTCCGGATTGGCCGGATTTACTGCTTGGCATCCAATCTGTCGTGCCGGCCAATATTCAATTGACCAGGTTCACGGTGAATGAGAGCATTGCCATGGTTGATGCCGTGCCGATGCGCCTGGTAACCTTGTATTTGCAGGGCAAGGCGGCCGGTGATCATTCGGAAACCGACGTCCAGGCAATTGAAAAAAGCTTGAGGGAGAAAGCGCCTTTTGTCGGGGTCGTGGAGCTGGCCCAGGTAAAGCAATTTGAGGCCGTCAAAAGTGTCGGGCAGGAAAACATGCGCGTTTTTGACATAGAGTGCCGTTTCAAGCCCAGCAAGCTCTTCCAGCCGGTAAAAGTCAAACCCAAGGAAGCAAAACAGGACAAAAAATGAATCTCAACGACAGAAAAGTCCAGTATGCCATTATCAGCGCCATTGTCGGATGCGTCCTTGTATATTTGATTTTACAGTTCGTGATTTTGCCGGCCATTGGTTCCTGGAAGGATGATGCGGCCAAAGCAAGAGAAATCCGGCAGAAAACGGCTGAAATGCGCGCCCTTGTTCAAACACGAACAATGATCCAGGGGCAACTTGATGAAGCCAAGTCGGCGATCAGGAAGATGGAGGGAAACGTTCCCTTGCCCGTGCTTGGCAATTATTTGCTGGGAATGGAAAAATATATTTACGCCTGTGCCGGAAATCTCGGGGTTACGGTGACCGCGGTTGCCGACAACGATGTCCTGGATATTTCGCCGGAGAACAGCAGGTTTAAAATTTACCGGGTTCGCGTGCAGGCCAAAGCCGGGTTTCATGAATACATCAAGTTCGCGGCGAACATCCAGGCCGGCAATCCGCTCTGTTCAATTTCCGGCTTAAACATTGTTGCGCGCGAGGACAGTCCGGCGGTTCATGAGATAAGTTTTATTGTCGCCTGGCTTGTCTGGTCAAATCCGGCCAAGCGCCCCGCATTTTTAATTGAGGGCAAGAAGTGATTAACTTAAAGAATGGATGCGTAGTGGTTTTCCGCCGAAGGCGGATCCGCCTGCGGCGGACAATCCTTTTGTGCTTCATCGCATTGTCATGTGTTTCAGGCAAGGCGGGCGGCGGGACGAATGATTTGGTTGACGCTTTGCCGCCGGCCGCGGCGGATGAAAAAACTTTGGATGTCGCCGTTCAACCGCGTGATCCGTTCTGGCCGATCGGCTATGTGCCGCCTTCAATTTCCGGCGGGGTGGTTGCGCCGGCGATGACAAATATTGCCGAGGTTGTCAAGAAAACCACGAGTCGCGCGCCCGATTTATCGGAAATGCTTAAAATTGGCGGCGTTATCAGGAAAGGCGGCAAGTTTTATGCCACCATTAATGGATTCACCGTTCAAACCGGCGAGGTGGTTACCGTGGTTGCCGAAGGCGAGGTTTATAAGTTTATTGTTGAAAAGATTGATTTGAAAAAGGTGCAGATCAAGCCGGTAAAACAATAAATGTTTTTTTCCTTGCAAAAATAATGCGACATGATTATTTTAACACTGTTGTGAAACATAAGCTTTTTATCAGGCAATATCTGGGCTTGGGAGTTTTATCCCTGGCGCTGGCAATCATGCAGGCCGGATGCGAGGGCGAAAAGAATGACCCTACCGGTGCCGAGGAATATTTCAAGAACAATCCGTATTCTTCGGATGAACGCACTGATCCTCTGCCGAGCACCCTTGACATAACGCCGGCTTCTGCCAAAATCAACATTGTCGGGCAGGAAGTGGTTTTCACGGTCATGGGCGGCGCGGGTGCTTATCATTGGTCTGTTTCCAGTGATGTTTACGGTGAAGTGCATTCAAGCGGCGCAAACCAGTGTGTATATAGGTGCATAAAAGTCGGCAACAACGACGTGATCGCCACGGATGACGAAGGGCATTTTGCCGCGGCACATATCAGTCCGGCCGCCGATACGATGACGGTTACGCCCGGCGCGGTGACCCTCTCCGGCACATCCCGTTATGTGTCATTCACGGTAACCGGCGGCACGCCTCCTTATTCCTGGACTTCGGGCAATGCAAGCTTGGGAACGGTTTCGTATTCCGCCTCAACGAGTTATACGGCCGGTTATACGGCCTCGTCCGGCGCATACGGGCAGAATACCATCACCGTGAGAGACGCGGAAGGAAGGATTGCGACCGCCTCGGTGATCCAATCCAATTAACAGATTTCATTATGAAAAGAATTTCGTTTTTTTTGACGGCCGCAGTTCTTTGTGGTTTGGTAACCGCCGTGTTATATCTGGCCTACGCCCAGGAAAACGGAGGGGATTCACTGGACCCGACCAATGATGTTCAAGAGGAAGAGCAGGAGGAAACTGCCGCCCCGAATGCCGGCCAGGGAGACAAATCTGTGCGGGCCGGGACTAACCAGCCGGTGGAATCCATAAGTGCGATTAACCTTCAGGCGCCTCAATCCAGGTCCAGCGGAAAATTGATTGACCTTCATGTCGGCGGCGAGCAGGCGACAAATGCTCTCGGCGGCGCAGTTTTGGAAGGCGCGAATACGAATTTGATTTCAATCGCGCTGGACGGCGTGCCGGTGCCGGACGTTGTCAACATGTTTGCCCAGATTTCCGGGGCCAATATCATCACCTCCGGGACATTCACGAATTTATTTATCACGGCCAATCTCAAGAATGTGGATTGGAAGTCGGCCTTGAGCCTGGCGCTTGGTTCCGTCAACATGTGCCTGATTGAAGACCCTTCCGGCATTTTAATGGTGGTAACCTCGGACATGTACAAGCAGAAAGTCCAGCAGATCGAGGAAACCAAGCCCATTGTCACAAAAATGTTCACGCCCAAATACCTCAAAGCGGTGGATTTAATCGAGCAAATCAAGCTTTTGAAACTTCTTTCGCCGCGGGGCACGATCGTCACCAGCCAGAGCAAGGAGCAGGAGTTGATATATTTGAAATCAACTCAGGATCCTCTCAAGCTTCTGCGCGATCCCAAGACGGTTGAGAATGTGATTCAAAATCCGAGCATTACCACCGCCATCATTGTCAGCGATATCAAGGAATATGTTGACAAGGTGGAGGCGCTGGTCGCCCGTCTGGACCAGCGCGAGCCGCAGGTATTCATCGAGGCGCGCATCATTGACGTCGGCATAACCTATAATCAAAAACTGGGGATTGATTGGGGGATGCTTGACAGTTTCGGGGTGGGGGCTTCCCTGAAAGACGCTTCCTGGAAATATTCCGATGACACCAAGGAGGTCAACACGACCGAAACGGGCGATAAGCAGTGGGATAAACGCCAGAATAAAGACCTTCTGAAACCGCGTTATGATATGCATGGGCAACAGTATGAGGAAAGCACGACAACCTATCAGGAATCGCCTCCCGGTTCGGGCAATTGGATCGCCACGACGGTCGTCACCCCCAGTCGCGAAATTGATGATACGATTGATCGCGGCCGGGAAATAACGTCGGATAAAAAAGACAGCCTTGTTGATACTTTTGCCGAAGGCAAGATGGGCACGATGGTTCTCAATGTTTCCGACGTGCAGCTTTTTTTAAGCGCGCTCAAAAATACCGGCCATGCCGATGTTCTTTCGCATCCCGTGCTGATAGTCGGCAACAGGGTGGAGGCCAAGATCCACGTCGGCGAACAGACTTGGCGAATAAGCCTTAAACGGGACACGACCAACACCGGTTCCGCGCCCATGGACCGTTATTCGGAAGATGCCGCTCCGATGGATCTGGGGCTGAAACTCTGGGTGATCCCTGAAATTGATGTTGCCAATGATTCGGTGCGCATGACGATTGAGCCGGAAATGACCGTCTTTATCAGGAATATTACAACCGCCCAGGGATCTGTTTATCCGGTAACCAGCACCCGGCGTCTTTCAACCCGCGTCAGCGTTCCAAGCACGCATACGGTGGTCATTGGCGGTCTTGTTGAGAACAAGAAAAGTAAAAACGAGAAAAAAGTGCCCTTGCTGGGCGATATTCCCCTGCTTGGTTATCTCTTCACGCATACCACGGACGTGGATGAAAAGCACAACCTGCTTATTATGCTTTCCCCGACAATCCTTGACGAGCGCAAGCCGCTCACCGGCATGGAGGCCGTCGCGCAATTGACGGTCAATAAATTTGAGCAGACTCCGTTGGCGCCGGTTAAAAATGAGACCACCAATCAGGTCTTTGCCCAGACGCTGACAACGAACAGCGCTTCGGCTACATCTGCATCAAATCCTTCCCCAGCCCCCGGCGAGGCTTCGCCAAAGGCGAGCGCTCCGGCCGCGCCAGCGGTGTCCGGCATTGAACAAAAACCGGCTCCGGATCTTTCCGCAAACCAGGCGCCGGCTGATCCGTCTTCTGACGGCGGCGCGCGTTAATATCTTAACATGAAACTTTTTCCAAGAGGCGCATGGGGATACGCTGTCCTGCTTATTGTCCTTTTTTCCATTGCCGCCATAGCCACGAAGCAGGTTATTGATTTAACGACCGAGCGGTTTATCCAGCCGGAATATGAGCGCTCCGTCCAGGGATTCAGCGCGGCCATCTGGATGTTGACCATGGGCCTCATGTTCTTGGCGGGCGCCCTGGGTTTGCTGGCGATATCCACGACGGCGGAGTATGAAAGCCGTCATCGCATATCCAGGATTGTCAATGCGATGAGTTATCTTTCGGATGGGTTGCTGGCGCTGGATTATCAAGGACTTGTCAAAGGGGCAAACCCCGCCGTGCGTAAACTTGCGCCGGGGCATGTGACCGGATTCAAAAAGGCGTCAATCAACGATATTTTCCCGTTCCTGACCGATGAGGATAGAAAGCGTCTCCTGGACAGGAATAATCCCTGTGAAATAGAAGCGGAATATTATAATCCGTCAGGAGCGCGAATGTTGCGTCTGCGTTCCCAGCCGGCGGAAGGTTTGATTCTTGTGTTTGTCAGTGACATTACCGAAATGCATTCGGCCAGCCTGCGCCGGCAACAATTCGCCAAGCTGCAATTGCTTGGCCGGATCGCCGGCGGAGTGGCGCATGATTTTTCCAATATTTTGGGCGCGATTTCAGGGCATGCTTCCTTGATCCAGCGGCTTGGCGATGATAAACGTTCCGTTGGCGATTCAATTGAGGTTATCTTGAATGAAACCCAGCGTGGGGTGCGGCTTTCGCGTCAGCTTCTGGTTTTAAGCCGCTCGTCTGAATCCGACGGGCAGTCAAGCAGTAATCTTGCTGAAAATGTCCGCGAAGCGGAGGAATTATTGCGCGTTGCATTGTCGGCGCTCTGGCTTGTTGAGGCGCGGGTTGACGGGATATTCCCGGTTGTGCCGCTTTCGCCGGTACAGATTGTTCAAATCATACTCAATCTTGGCCTGCTGGCCGCCGATGCCCTGAAGAAACCGGGGAAAATATTCATTCAAGTAAAACAACCCGACAATCTATCCCAGGATATCCGCCGTTTTGCGGCCGTCATCACCATTTTCGCCTCGGCTGATTCGGCAGCTTCGCCTGCGCCCGGCGGGGATGCCGAAAAAATAATGGTTCCCCAGGGAGCGATGGGCATAATTGACACCACGGGCGTCATTCCTTCGGTTGTGCGCACGTTGATTGAAGAGGCCGGCGGCAGTCTTGATGAGCTTTATGCCAGCAGTGAGAAGAGTCTTTATCGCATTTGCCTGCCCCATGCCTCAAAAATCCATAAAGCTTACATGACGCCCCTGAAATCGCTGATAAAAGGCCGGTTCCGCCTGAAACAATGGAAAATTCTTTTGGCGTCTTCCAATGACCGCCTTGCCTGGCTGGAACAAACACTTCAAGAATTGGGCGCGGTTGTTGAAAAAAAAGCATCCATTGATGCCTTCCTTGGCGTAATTGATTCCGAGCGCAAGCCCGATGTTATCATTGCGGACAAGCTCATTCTCGGCGATGATGCTGAAAGTCTCCTGAAGGCCGTTCGTAAAATTTCCCCGAATTCCGGCATTATCATCATAAGCGCGCGGCCGGAAGAAGAGGCTCTTCGCAATGAGCGCGGATTTATCTTTCTTGAATCCGACAGCGGCAAAGACCTCTGGCTGGATGCCATTGTCAGGTCAAGGCAGGCATAACGTTTTTTTTTATCTTGACCTTATGCGATTAAACGCATATAGTGTGCCTCATGAACTTTCAACAGGCCAAAATAAGGGCGGGAATACTGAAGGCGCTCGCCCATCCGGTGCGCGTCCTGATTGTGGCAACGCTTGCCAAAGGCGACCAGTGCGTCTGTGAATTGAATAAACTGGCCAAGATTGACCAGTCCAACATTTCCCGGCATCTGGCAATCCTTAAAAAGGCGGGAATCGCAACCGACCGACGGGATGGCATGAGAGTGTTTTATCGCCTGCGAACCCCCTGCATTCTCAATGCCCTGCAATGTGCCGTTGATGTCATGAAGCCTGAAACGAAAATCAAAAAACTGTTGTTGAAAGAAAGAATTAAAAAATGAACAAGGAGTGGAAAATATTTGGCTGGTTGGGGGGGATTTTCTTGGTGGCTTATTTCCTGCCGCTTGGCAATCCCAACGTCACCAATGCCATTTACGAGGCTTTCCGGCTCCTGCAGTGGTATGTCCGGGAGCACACTCTGGCCTGTGTGGTTCCGGCCATGTTCATTGCCGGCGGCATTGCAACGTTTTTATCGCAGGCTTCGGTCATGCGTTACCTGGGGCCGAAATCAAACCGTTTTCTGGCATATAGCGTCGCTTCGGTTTCCGGTTGTATCCTGGCGGTATGTTCCTGCAGTGTGCTCCCGATGTTTGCCGGCATTTACACCATGGGCGCCGGGCTTGGTCCTGCCAGCGCTTTTCTGTATTCCGGCCCGGCCATCAACGTCATGGCAATTTTTCTCTCGGCGCGCGTGCTGGGATTTGAAATCGGCCTGGCCCGGGCTGTCCTTTCAATCGGCTTTGCCTTCGTGATCGGCCTTATTATGGCGGCGGTCTTCTGGCGCTCGGAAGCAAAGCGGAATGAGATTGCCCTGGCTATGCCGGAGCCGCCGAAGAGCACAAGGTCGCTTTGGAAAACAACGCTTTTTTTTGCAGGCATGATTTTCTTCCTGGTCTTCAGCGACTGGTATAATACCAATGATGTCACCATCGCTATGAAAGACGGCAGTGCCATTACCGCCAATATCCGCTACACCACAAAGGATACTCTGGACATCCAGGAATATAATGCACAGGGAAAACTCGTTTTGGATGTGCGCAGGTTAAACAAAGCGGACATTATCGAAACAAAACCCGTCCCTAGTTTCACCATGACCGTTCATCATTACAAATGGCATTTGGCGGGATTGATGGGGCTTGCCATCCTGTTGATGACGTGGAAATGGTTTTCGCGCGAGGAAATCAGGGAATGGATGCAAGCCACCTGGGATTTTGGGAAAATGATCGTGCCGCTCCTTTTCGGCGGCGTCTTTATAACCGGTTTTATCGGCGCATTGATTCCGGAGAAATACGTGGCCAGCCTGGTGGGCGGCAACAGTTTTTTTGCAAACTTTTTTGCCTCGGTTATCGGCGCCATGTGGTATTTCGCGACTTTGACCGAAATCCCGATCACGGAAACCCTTATGCGGCTCGGAATGGGCAAGGGGCCGGCCCTGGCGCTGCTGCTGGCGGGCCCGGCGCTTTCCGTGCCGAGCATGTTTGTGATTTATAAAATCATCGGGTTCAAAAAAACCGCAATGTTTGTCGTGCTGGTGGTTGGTTTTTCAACCGCGGCGGGAATACTGTTTGGAGCATTCGTAAAATAAGGAAGAATAAAATGAAAAAAATTGAAATACTCGGGCCGGGTTGTCCAAAATGCAATGCCCTGACGGAAAACGTCAAAAAGGCATTGCAGGAAACAAACCAGACGGCGGAGCTCGTTAAAATCACGGACATAAAGGATATGATCGCGAAGGGGGTCATGTTCACGCCCGGTCTGATCATTGACGGAAAAATCGTCAAACAGGGAAAAACGTTGAGCGTTGATCAAATTAAGGAACTGATAAAAGGAAAATAACATGAGCAAGCATGGAACATGGCAGGGAATGCCAAGAGAAAATATTCCCTGGTATCCAGTGATTGACGAGGCAAAATGCAAAGGATGCAAAGTGTGTTTTGAATTCTGTCCCCATGGCGTGTATGAATGGGAAGAGAAGAAAAACAAGCCAAAAATCGCCAATCCATTCGATTGCGTGGTCGGATGCAGCAATTGCGCCGGCAAATGCAAGCCCGGCGCAATAACTTTTCCGCCGCTTACAATTTTAAAACCGTATTTGAAGTAATCGCCATGAAAAAACATATCAGGAACATAGCCATTGTTGCCGTGCTGGTTGTCGCGGTCGTCGCGGTGGTGATTGTAAAGCAGGGCAAGCGCCCGCAAAAAACCGGTGTTCCGCATGCGATCGCTCAGGTTGCGGAGAGTGTTTCGGAAACAGCAACAGCGTCTGCTCCAATTCGGGGAATTCCGCGCCTCGTAGACTTGGGCGCGGGTAAATGCATTCCCTGTAAAATGATGGCCCCGATCCTTGAGGACCTGAAAAAGAGTAATGCCGATAAATTTGAAGTTCAGTTCGTTGACGTCTGGCAAAATCCGGATTCCGGGCGGAAATACGGCATCCGCGTGATTCCGACCCAGATATTTTTCGCCCCTGACGGCAAAGAGCTTTTCCGGCATGAAGGGTTTTTCGGCAAGGAAGATATTTTGGCAAAGTGGAAAGAACTTGGTTTCACCTTTAATGGAAATAATCAATGAAAACAAACGCGGAAATTCAGGCCGGTATATGCGGTTTTGTAACCCATATCTCAGCCGAAAGCGAAGATAATCAAAACGTTAATTTTAAAATTAAGTCCAATTGCGAAAAAATAGAGGCATTGGCGGTAAAGTTAAACACAATCCAGCCGCTGGATGCTTTTCAGGAAATCAATCCGACCGGTGATGGCAAAATCATGCCGGTTGTGCGCGAAACCCTGAAAGGGTGTTGTGCCGGATGCGCTGTGCCTTCCGGTATTTTCAAGGCAATGCAGGTCGCTGCCGGTCTGGCCCTGCCAAAAGATATTTCTATCGCCTTTAAATAAATCGGCTAAACCAATGGAACAGCTTTTTACGTTTTTAACCCATGCAGTTGAAGGTGTTCCATCCCTTGCGCTCATTGCGGCGTTCATCTGGGGTATTTTGAGCATTTTGCTCAGCCCCTGTCATCTCGCGAGCATTCCGCTGATTGTCGGGTTCATAGACGAGCAGGGCAGGATATCCGCCGGACGCGCTTTCCTCATTTCGTTTTTGTTTTCAGCCGGAATGCTTTTAACGATTGGCGTTATCGGTGCGATTACGGCTTTGGCAGGACGCATGCTGGGCGACATCGGGCGCTTCGGCAACTACGTTGTGGCGGTAATTTTTTTTATTGTCGGACTTCATCTCCTGAATGTGATTCCAATGCCATGGTCGGGGCCTTCCAGGGTCGGGATGAAACGTCGCGGTCTTTTGGCCGCCTTTATTCTCGGTCTGGTGTTCGGGATTGCGCTTGGCCCCTGCACTTTTGCCTACATGGCGCCGATGTTGGCGGTTACATTCAAAGTGGCGGCGGCAAATCTTCTCTATGGAATTTTATTGCTGGCGATTTATGGGGTGGGGCATTGCGCGGTAATTGTTTTGGCGGGCACGTCAACTGAATTGGTTGAACATTACCTTAAATGGAATGAAAAATCAAAAGGCGCACTCATTTTGAAAAAGGTTTGCGGCGTTCTTGTCCTCCTGGGCGGTATTTGGTTGATTTACACCGCATAACCGGATATTTCGCGTAGAATATCCGGGTTATGCGGTGCATGTTCAAGTTATCTTCGGGAGATGCGGGGTGGCGATCATTTCTTCAATCATGCGCGGTGAAAGATCAAGCCGCTCAAATCGCAGGAAGATGCCGCATGCTCTGCCGTCGTTGGAATCGAGCGCAATCAAAATTTCGTGGGTTCCCTTCGCCGCTTTAAAAAGTATCTTGGCGGCATCGGGAATGGCCGGGTTCGTGCCGTGCGGATCGTAATACACTTCCTTGCCGTCAATCCATGTTTTTACCGGCCCGTCGTAGCCGAGCAACAGCTTGAGTTTCATTGCGGAGGCACACTGGAAATTACAGGCATAATAAACAAGCGCGGATTTCGCCTCTTTCAATTCGGCATACCGGTCCAAAAAGCTGCCGCCGAAAGTTCTCGGCTTCAGGCCGAGCGCTTTCTTGTTTTTCGGAAAGGCAACCGTCTCCAGGGGAGCGTGCGGCAGGATTTTGCTGACCAAGGGCGTCTGGACATAATCCGTTAAAGCAATTGTTTCCTTCGTTACTTTCGGCGGCAGTGTCTTGAATGGCCGTCCCTCGGGTTCATCCGCCGGAAACCCGACAACCTTCCAGAAGTCGGTATGTGTGAATGGCTTCCGGCGCAGATCGGGAATGGCAAGCGGCATCCCGCCCAGGTCGGCCGACTGCGCGGCGACAATGCCGGGCAGCGAATACTCAATACTTCGGTAGACATCAATCGGTACCGTCCCGTTCTTCAAGAGACAACGGGTGAACTGCTGGGCCATGGTTATATCCGTTCCGCCATGGCCGGCATTAGGATCAACGCCGCGCGCGGCAAGTCCGATATCAACGACCTCCCAGCCATCCGACTCGGGGCGATACTTGTCTGAGCGGCGGCAGAATTGCTCGTGATAGCTCCATTCCATGCCGCCCTCAACGCCAAACAGCCGGAAATTGTGCGCTCCGGGACGCTTGGTATTGAGAGTGACCATGATTTGGATGAGCATGCCTTTGGCGGTATGGAACAAAGCAGTTTGGCCATCTGATCGCAGGGGAGCTTCCTTGCAGCGCCACCCCGCATCGCGGCAACTGACGGAGACCACGCGGTCATCGAGGACTTCCAGCAGGGGCCCCAGGTCATGGGTCAGGTAGCCAATCGGCGGCTGGTCGGCGCGCCAAGTTGGCTTCACGTTGGTCAATCCGCGTTTTTTGACTTCACTGGGGGAGAAAAATTCTCCCGCTGCATTGGTCATGGTATGGGGCAGGTAGTGAAGATACTCGGCCTCGGCGATGGACATCTCACCATAGCGTCCTTCCTCAATCCATTTACGCCAGTAGCGGATAAAATCCATGAAACACAGGTTTTCGCCCATCATGTACTGCCGGCCGGTGCGTTCCACGGTGTCACGGATTTTCAGCCATTCCTGGAGACTGAAGGCGCCGGGCACCTCGGAAAACACATTACAACCGGCCTCCAGCGCTTGCACCGTGTGCTGGCACTGCATGCGGCCGTTGCTGGCCACAACAATGACATCAGGTTTCATCTTGAGCAGGTCATCATATTCGGTGACTATTCTGCCCTTGTTACCGCGCTTGCGCATGATTCCCTCGGCATCGGCCCGCCGATTCGGCAGACGATCGGCAATACCAATTACCTCCGCCTCCTTGATGGCCAGAAAACTATACAAGTGGGTAATACCTCGTCCCATTCCCAGAATACCGACGGTCAGCTTATCATGAGTGGACATTTAGCTTTTCCTCCTTTAGGTTTTTTTTACGGAAGTTAAAAACATGATGCACGCAGCGACGATCAGATTTTTTTGCAGAATTTTGCAACTGACGCAGATACTATTCAAACCTTCCGAGGTGTCAATGTCATTTTGATTCCATTTTCAGCTTGTTAAATAATATCAAAATTATATTGACATTTTAAATACTCTCTATTATTCTTTGCATAAACAATTGAGAGTATATATATGCATGATTTAAAACTACAGATTCAAACGGCCGATCCGGTTCATGTACAGATCACAAGACTGTTGCGTGAAAAGATATTGTCGGGGCAATTATCTCCGGCGGAAAGATTGCCTTCAACTGATGAGATGGCCCGGCTATGGCACGTGAATCGCTCCTCGGTCATTAAAGCAATGACTCGGCTTATGGCAGAGGGGTTAATCGAGCGCAGGCAAAAAAGAGGGACTTTTGTAAAGGCCGATGATAAGCGCGGGATTATTGGCATATTGGTCGGACCGCGATTACTGGATGAAACTTCCTATTTTCACCGCACTTTATGCCGTCATTTACAATCTCAAATTAACGAGAAAAATAACACACGGTTTACTTGTAGAATTTATGACGGTTTTTACGATGTAGCCGGCTTTGATAATATCCAGTCAACTCCTGTTTATCGCCAGCTCAAGGACGATTTGAATCATTATCCTTTCAAAGGTTTTGTGCATGTTTTAGCCGGAATGAACAGTCGCCAGGTCGCCAATTTGAATTTTAATCTTCCTGTTGCCGGGTTGGGGCCATGCTCCCCGGAAATCGTTCCGGATGTAATCATGGATTATTATCGGTTTACCCATGATGCCGTCAAACAGTTTGCCCAGCGCGGGTTCAGAAAGATCGTCTATCTCCGTGCAATTTACAGCGATATTAACGCGACGGCCGACCTGGAAGGATTGCGTGATGCGGCGCGGGAATTGAACTTGCCCGAAATAGCCGTTCATCAATGCAAGGCCAGGGAATTGAACGGGCTATCGCTGGAATGCACCGTTCATGATGAAATGCTGGCGCTCATCGGAATGTGGCAAAAAACAAACGAATGGCCGGATGCCTTGCTGGTTTCCGACGATATTGCAACCCGGGCAGTGGCCTTGGCGCTTGTCCGCAAAGGGGTTGAGGTGCCGGGGAAGTTATTTGTCATGACATTGGCTAATGAAGGGGTGGAGCATTACTATGGAGTCCCGGTGGAGCGCTACGAATTTTCATTGCACTTTATGGCCGCTGAATTGTTGCGCGTATTATGGCAACGAATGATGGGGGAAACTCCCAATGATTTGCCGATCAGGGTCTCACGGGATGAATCAAACATGAAAGAAACGTCCAATATTCAACTCTCAACTTTGAACGTTCAAAGAATTGGAAGTTGTCCTGTCGGATGACAGGGGCTAATTGGGTGCCTTATGACAAAAAAATCTATGCCATATGAAAACAAATGTCTTCCGGCGGAAGACCGGGTGGCGGATTTGCTGGCGCGAATGACCTTGGAGGAAAAAATCGGCCAGTTGTGCATTTTTGACGGAAAGAAAAGCGGCGATTGGCTCAGGCAAAAACATGTCGGCGCGTTGATCAACGTGGTCGGCGAAAAAGCCCTGCAAATGCAGAAGGAAATCGGCGACCGGCATCGTTTGCGCATTCCGGTTTTGTTTGGCCTGGACTGTATTCATGGGCACGCCTTGTATCCGGAAGCGACCGTATTCCCAACGCAACTGGCCATGGCCTGTTCATGGAATCCCGGACTAGTTGAGCAAATCGGCCATATCACGGCAAAAGAAATGAGCGTCACCGGAATTCATTGGACTTTTTCACCGGTACTTGACTTGGCCCGGGACCTGCGCTGGGGAAGGATTGACGAAACATTCGGCGAAGACCCCTGTCTGGCGGGTGTCCTGGGTACGGCCATGGTGCGCGGCTATCAGGGGGAAAAGTTGTCTGCGCCGGACAGCGTGTTGGCCTGCGCCAAACATTTTGCCGGATATTGCGAAAGTATCGGCGGCAGAGATTCAACGGAAACCGTTCTTTCCCGGCGCCAGTTGCGGGCCGATATCTTGCCGCCGTATGAAATGGCAATCGCCGCCGGATGCGCAACGGTCATGGCCGGTTATCAATCATTGGATGGTCTCCCATGCTCCGCCAATAAATGGCTCCTTACGGATTTATTGCGCGACGAAATGAATTTTAACGGCTTTGTCGTTTCCGATTGGAATAACATCGGATATTTAATTGACACGCATCGTGTATGCGCGACGCCGGAACAGGCGGCCCAAACCGCCTTGACCGCCGGAAATGACATGGCCATGGGTACCGACGAATTTCCGGATGCAGTCCTGAATGCGGTCAAGACCGGGAAAATTGAAATATCGGTTCTTGATGAAGCCTGCCGCCGGATTCTTTCGGCAAAAATGGCGCTCGGTCTTTTTGACGACAAGCGCTATCCGGATTTAGGCCGTGCGGAAATTGTCGTGGGTTGCGGCGCGCATTTGGATGTGTCGTTGGAAGCGGCAAGCCAATCTATCGTGTTGTTGGAGAACCGCGGCCATATTTTGCCTTTAAAGCCTGATATCGGCCGGATAGCGGTGGTGGGGCCCAATGCCGAGGATGTCCTGGCGCAACTGGGGGATTGGGCGCTGGGCATGTGGTTTTTGACCGGATGGATGGATCCGCCGGTTACCCCCAATAAAAAACAAGATACAATCCTGGGCGCGATTCGCGCGCGTGTCGGTGATCAGTGCGAAGTCACATATTTCAAGGGCTGTGACGTGTTGGATAGCGGCCATGACGATCTTGCCGGCGCGGTTCGGATTGCGGAACAGGCGGATGTGACCATTGCGGTTGTGGGCGATTCCCGTGATCTTGTGGGTGAATGCCGGGACCGCTCCGATCTGGGACTTTCCGGAAAACAGCAGGCGCTGTTGGAAGCCGTCTATGCCACCGGCAAGCCGTTGGTGGTCATCCTGGTAAGCAGCAAGCCGCTGGCTATTCCCTGGATTGCAAAACATGCCCACGCGCTTCTGGCGGCCTGGAATCCGGGAACACGCGGAGGAACGGCTTTGGCGTCAATTCTTTTTGGCGATCGTAATCCCTGCGGCAAATTGGCCGTTTCATTTCCCTGGCATGTGGGGCAAATGCCGGTGCGCTACAACCAGCCGCCCGGCTGGCATGGGCGCGGTTATTGCATTGATTTGCCCGCGGAAACCAAAAATCCGCTTTATGCCTTCGGGTATGGAGTGAGTTATACGTCGTATGCCTATTCCAATCTCCGGCTTGAATCGGAAAAATTGCAGGGTGATGAGCCGCTTCAGTTCACCATTGATGTGGAAAATACCGGCCAGCGGCCGGGAACTGAAATTATCCAGGTTTATGTCAGGGATTGTGTCGCTTCGGTCACGCGTCCGTTAAAACAATTAAAGGGTTTTTCACGTGTTGATTTGAACCCCGGCGAGAAGAAAACGGTTCCATTTGAAATATCCCATGCTTCATTGGCCGTCATTGATGCGGAGGGCCGACGGGTTGTTGAGCCCGGCGATTTTGAATTGATGGTCGGTCCCAGCTCCCGCGATGAGGATTTGCTAAATAAACAAATTTTTAAGGTGATATGAAAATTGCATACCTGGCAGGACCAAAAAAAATCGGGATCAGGCAAAAAACACCGCCGACTATTGAAAAAGGCTGCTGCTTGGTAGCTGTCAAGGCCTGCGCCATTTGCGGTTCGGAGAAAGAAGTCTGGGCAAAAGGCGGACATCCGGATCCGGAATTTGCGAATGATCAGGACTGTGCCTGGTTCGGGCATGAAGCGGTCGGCGAGATTGTTGAAGTGGGGGAAGGCGTGTTAACGTGGCGAAAAGGCGACCGGGTCGCTCTTTATAATATAATCGGCTGTGGCAAATGCCGCTGGTGTCTGCAGGGTCTTGAAACTTATTGCCGGAATAGCAGGACAGTGGGCCAGGGATTCAGGGAATATGCGTTGGTGCCTTGGGAAGGGCTTTTACCGCTTCCGGATGGTGTGTCATTTGAATTGGGCACTTTGATGACGGACACCTTGGGTACGGCGTTGCGGGCGGTGCGCCGGGCGGAGATTAAACAGGGTGAGGCCGTGGCGGTTGTCGGCTTGGGGCCGATTGGGTTGTTGATCGCCCAGGCTGCAAAATATTTCGGCGCCGGACAAGTTATCGGCGTGGATTCACTGGAAAACCGCCGGAAAATTGCCGCCGAATTCAGCCTTGATGAATTCATGGTTGGCGGGACCGGCATGATTGAAAAAATCAAGGCCGTTACAAACGACGGGGCGGACGTGGTCTTCAATACCGTGGCGTCAAGCAAAGTATGCCAGCAGGGGTATGATGCGCTCTGTCCGGGCGGGCGTTTGGTGTCAATCGTTTCCATGCCGGAGAAAATTGATTGGTTTTCGGAACGGCGCGTGATCGGTTGCGCGTATTTTTTAAAAAAGGAATATCAGGAAAATATAGATCTAGCCATGAGCGGTTGCTTCAACGTGGGCAAATTGCTCACGCACCGATTCTCTTTCGGTGAAATAGATCAGGCCTTCGGGAGGCGTTTTGAAAACCAGGCGGAAACATTAAAAGTTGTCGTAATCATGAATGAAAAAGAAATAGCCCGCGAATCATCCCCCTTCGTTCAGAAACTACGGAGGGACAGGCGCGAATAGGTGCGAAAAAAAATCTTTGTTTTTTAAAAATTAGCGTAATTTAGCGTGTTTAGCGGGAAAATCAGAGGTTAATCATGTTGCATAATTACCAACAAGAAATTGAAATGATCAAATTATGGTGGGAACGAAAAAATACCGGCGCTTATCTGCGTTATGTGCGCCGCAAGCAGGGCGTGAATGTAACTCCCCCGGATTACAATCAATGGTGGCCGGATGAAAACCATGAGCCGGATTTGGAAGGACTATGCGGCGGCATGGCCGCAGACATGGCAACCATGGAGGGAGTCGGAGCGTGCATTCCGACCATTCAGCACTTTTATGGAAAACGCGGCACGCCCATGACCCTGGCCTATTACCTGGGCGGCCGCGTGCGGTTCCAGTCGGATACGGTCTGGGCCGGGCCGGTCATTGATAATTGGGCGGATTTTGAGCTGGAATATGATCCGGATAATATCTGGTGGCGGCGCAGTCTGATGTTGCTGGAACTTTCGCTTCAAAAATCCCAGGGCCGCTGTTTAACCGCCTTGCCGGATTTTGGCGACACCCTGACGGTGTTTTCATTGTTGAGAGGAACGGAGAATTTGTTGATTGATTTGATGGAGGATAAGGGGGCGGTCTTGGAGGCGCGGGACAAGTTCCTGGCGCTCTGGCCAAAATATCATCAAGCCTGTTGGGATGTTTATCGCCGCTATTTGCCGGGAGACACGAGCTGGCTGACCTGGGCGCCCGGCAAAACCTATGCCTGCCAGTGTGATTTCAGCGTCATGATTTCCCCCGCGCTTTTCGAGGAATTTGTCGTGCCGGAAGTTGAGGCCTTGGGACGTTATCTGGAATATATCGCCTGGCATTTGGACGGTCCCGGCGAATTGAAACATCTGGATATTCTTCTGGACTTGCCGCAAATCAAAGCCATCCAGTGGTACCAGGGGGCCGGCCAACCCGGCGCCGCGCATTGGCTGGATGTCCTCAAAAAAATTAAAAACAAGGGAAAAAGCCTGATCGTCTATGCTGGCAATGATGAAGAGGTGAATTGGTATTTAAAAGAATTAAATCCGCAGGGCTTGATGATCGTTCCCATGCATCTGAATATTGCGTGAGAGTTTTCTGCACGAGGAAACAGATTATTTTAACAAGAATGAATAAAAACAACTATGACTGAAGGAAACATCGGCATGAATGAAGATTTGCGCATTGGTGTCATCGGTTCCGGCCGGCGCGGAGAGATAGCCGTACATGCGCATAAACCGGGACAGGGCTCGCGCGTTGTTGCCTGTTGCGATACGGATCCACTGGCTTTTGATCATAATAAAAAACACTATGGCACCGATGTTTTTATGACCAGGGATTACCATGAATTGCTCAAGCAGGAACTGGATGCGGTGTTTGTCTGCACGCCGGATTTTTTGCACGAGGAGCATGCGGTCGCCGCCTTGGAAAGCGGACGCCCTGTGTTTCTGGAAAAGCCCATGGCCATTACCATTGAGGGGTGCGACAGGATACTGCGGACCGCAAAGGAGAACAGCGTCAAAATTTTCATCGGTCATAACATGCGCTATATGACCGTTATCCGGAAAATGAAACAGCTTATTGACCAAGGAGCGATCGGCGAGGTGAAATCCGTTTGGTGCCGGCATTTCATCAGTTATGGCGGCGACGCCTATTTTCGCGACTGGCATGCGGATCGCAGGCTTTCAATGGGTTTGTTTCTCCAGAAAGGCGCTCATGACATTGATGTGATTCACTGGCTCTGCAACGCCTATACAAAACGCGTGGCGGCCTTCGGCAATCTTGCGGTCTATGGCGATTTGCCGCGCCGCACCACTCCCAAGATCAATACGAAAGACATTCCCTCGTATTTCACCGAAGCGCACTGGCCGCCGAAGAAACAGAAGGATTATAATCCGGTCATGGATATTGAGGACCAGTCGGCCATGATCATGGAGATGGAGAAAGGCATTATCGGCGCGTTGCAGGAATGTCATTTTACGCCTGATTCGTGCCGCAACTATACGTTCATCGGCACGGAAGGCCGGCTGGAGAACATGGGTGATGGCCCGACCGATCCGATCTTTGTCTGGAACAAGCGCAAGGATCGGTATCGCATGTTTGGCGACGAGACGCATTGGCCGGACCCGGTTGAAGAGGGAAGCCATGGCGGCGCCGATCCTTTAATCGTGGCCGAATTTGTTGCGCATGTACGCTCAGGCGTGCCGACCACGGCTACGCCCCAGGCCGCCCGCATGGCGGTGGCCACGGGCTATCAGGCCACCATGTCATTGCGCCATGGCGGCAGTGCCTTGGATGTGCCGCCTTTGGCGGATGATTTGGCAAGACATATATATTGATGAAACCTAATTGTAAAAATTGAACCGAAAAATCAAAAAAAAGGAACCTATGCGTTCAGACGTTACAACTGAAATTTAAAAGGTGGTTTGCGGAGGCGTCCGGACTTTAATCCTTATCATTTCGACGGCAGGTTCTTTTCTGAAGCATGGGATAAATGCCCTCAATTCGAAATGGAACAGGAATCCACATGAAATGGAACGCGAAATATTAACAGGAGGATAAATATGCCTGTGCAACTATTAAAAATTTCCAGTTTGTGCTTAACGTTGATACTGTCGTTTTTCTTTTCATATTCGGAAAGTGTCCACGCCCAGAATCAATATATCTGGCTGGAAGGTGAACGGCCGGCCAATCCGCAGATGCCTACTTATGTCCAATTTGTTTATTCAGGCTGCAGCAATTCTAAAGCCTTCTGGTTTAACTATTTCATGAGTACGGAAGGGGATCGCATTAATATCGCTAATTTTTTTGAGTTTCATGACTATATATCCTTGCCCTATGAGTTTTTTGTTGAAACAGAAGGCGACTACAATCTTTGGGCGGTTATCTGGTCATCTAGCTATGGAAACAATTTCAAGTGGGTAATTGATAATGGAGTGGAAAATAATAACAGTCCGGTATTCACCGGACCTGCTTATTATCCCAATAATCTGCTGAAATGGCGTAAATATGGCACGGTTCATTTCACTCCGGGCAAACATACCGTGGAGTTTAGAATTCACAATCAAGGCACAGAAGCGTCTGCTAACAGATACCATTTTGTGTTGGACTGTTTGATGCTGGCCAATAACAACTGGATTCCCACCGTCGGCGCCAGCACCAATGGCATTTATCCAAAACCCAACTTGCCGCCCATACAAACGTTTTGCGCCCGGAGGATAGATACGCAAAAAGTTCTCCTGACCTGGCCATTGAGCCTGGTTGCCAATACCAAATATGTAATCAAACGATCCTTGGTTGGGCCGATCCTGTCATTGGCGGATTGGGCCAATGCGGATATGGTTACCGATACGTCGCATGACACGGATGTTTCTTATGTAGATGAAAACGCGCCAATGGGCGGTAATTATTATTACTCTATCCGGGTGCTTACCGGTTGCAATGACGGTGAATTACAGGCGTCCGATCAGAGCATAGACCTTGTCTCCAATTCGCCGTTTGTTGATGATAATGTCATGCCTTTGGAAGAAGCGGCTTATGTCATATTTGATTTTGGAACAAGTGATGCCAATTTAATACCCAGCGCGGGATTTGATCAGGGTTTTGTCGGAAATATTTCGAGTCATAACTCCGGATGGACTAAGACCACGGGACATCAAATATTCAGAGATAGCGTTAGCGCTACTATATTTTATCTTGGCACAAGCTTTACCCAACTGCCGGTTGACCCCATCCGTACGGCGAGTGTAAAACCGCTCAAATTGAAACCCGACACTGTCTATAGTTTCTCGGCCTGGATAAAGCATGCGCCTTCAGTTAATGATCCCAACAATCTTTTTGTGCGTTTAACCCATTCCGCCGGTACACTGCTTGAGCTGCGTCATTCGACCTTTGACGGCCAATGGCATCAGGTTACCGGCAGTTTCAATAGCCAGGAGTTTGCGGATGTGCGGGTGATAATAGAATCAAGTCCTTCATCAATTTCAGGCGCTTCATATATTGACAGTCTTATGCTGGTAGAAGGCGTTTCCTTGCCGGACGGATTCCTGCCGGATAATCCTGCGTATGAGGATTACACGGTTATAACCATGCAAAACGCGGCCTATAACGAAACAATGGGATTCGGCTTTTCTGATATTTCATCCTTGCGGGAATACACGGCGCCCAAAGGCGTCCCAAATGTTCCTTTTACTTTCAGCAATATTTACAAAGACGGCATGATCGGCAATGCGGTCAACAGTTTTAAAGTCAATGTCCCGGATGGACGTTATATTGTCTGCCTTTTTTTGGGCACGATTCCCGAGGATTTCCCTGACGGTGGCACACCATCCGCTTATACCTTGCGATTAAACGGGAAGATTATAAATGTAAGCCGGTGGGGAGACTACATGGCGAATCATTATAAAGTATATCCCGTCGCAGCAACCGGAAATGACGGTATCAAGTTGGACTTCCTGACTACAAATTGGTTTATGAATGGCCTGGCAATATTCAGCGAAACCGAGGGGGGCATAGGTAAACTTTATGAAGTATTGAACCGGGAAGGGGGGCGCGGAAAAGAAGGGTGGGAGGCCAGAAAAGAATTTCCATATATTGGCTCGGGCGATCCCTCGCTCATTAATCCGGTGTTTGGCTTTGATTATTTCATCGTGGATCCTTTTGATATAATAAATTATGCCGCTTATCCCGCTACCTCGGAAAAAAATATAAAGATGAAAGCGGCCCAGGGAACGGTGGCAACCGGTGGTTTTTGTTTGAGATCAAGAAAAAACATGCATGCCGAATTATCCCTGTCCGGGAATTTAACCGGCGAGAACACGGGGAATATTATTGCAAGCTCCCAGGTGGATTTAAGGGAGATAAAAGACACGCCTTATCCTTATGAAAACATTTTTTTCGTAAATAAGGGCGAGCGGGCCGAAAAGATTCCCGATGGTGTTTACCTGCTGAAGGATCGCACCGCAAAATTATGGATCCAGGCGCGTGTTATGCCGGGAACGATTCCTGATAATTATATTGGGACGATTCAGGTGAGCGAACCCGGCGGAGCACAGCTGACAATCCCAGTATCCCTGTGTGTTTTGCCGTTTAATTTGCCCGACACCGTCTTGAATAAACAGATATCTATGTACGACAATTCGGTAACGGAAAATGTCCAGGAAAGATATCTCGATCTCAAGGAACATGGCATGGATGGCGCCGCTTTCTGGGGAACAGGATGTGGTCAATCCTATTTCCTGACCGACTTTCAATTGGCAGGGGATGAAGTTCTGGTGAACATGACTAATTTGGAAATATTGGTAACGGCACATAATAATGCCGGATTATCCGCAAAGAAATTCGCTTATCCGGCATTTCTTAAATCTGTGTCTCAAACTCTTCTCCATATTCAAAACGAAACAAATATTTACACCGGCAATGGCGGCGGCACTTTAAGATGGATTGATCCGGTCAGAAATATAGCTAAATCAGCGCTGAAACAAATGGCCGTCAAGAGCATTGATCACAGCTGGGATGTGCACTTCATGATAGACGAGATCGACAATAATGAATATTATCGTGCCGATGCGCGGGAATATACGGCCATATTTGAGGCAATTGAGACCGAACTTACTCAGCAATATGGCCGGGAAATAGATATCAAAACCTATGCTAATTGCCAGACAACTTCATCTTTGCAAAGGCGCTTGCCTGATCTGATGCCTAATGATCTGGATATTTATTCCGGCGGATATGGTTTTCTTAATCCGGCCAGATGCGCAATGATACCGCCGGGCAAAGAAATAGGTCTTATAATGACTATGGCGCGCGACAATAGCTGTAATAGCAGATTTGTCTCGGGTGTTTATTTCTGGCAACAGCCGTCCGCTTATTTTGATATTTATGGGAACGCTTCCACCAGTACTCATGAAGATATGTATGATCCTCAGGCCGGGTCGGTAAAAAGTGGCAGCATGTGGCCGACCGTGTTAGCGGAAGAGGAAAGGCACGGATTTATACCCGCCGTGGGCTATGAAGGGATACGCGAAGGCGCGTATGATCTGAGATACCTGGCGAAATTCTACGAGCTGGTAAACGCAAAAGGTGACCGGTATGGCGCGCAAGCATTAATCGAAGCGGAATTAAACTCAATTCAGCATCCTGCCCCGTCGCTGCAAACATGGTCAAATCAGAAACTGGCCGGATTCAGGAACCTGCTGGTCAATAGCATCTTAAACCTCATGGCTTATGATCCGCAGGCCATCATTCCCAACGGTGGCTTTGATGCAGGGGATAAAACCGGCTGGTTGGATGCTAATTCGGTCTTTGCCGTCACGGATGGAACTGCATACGAGGGGGCGGGCGCGCTTACTGTCAGCGGTTCTGGCGATGCGGATGACGTGCTGATTTCAGAAAATCCTCTTATTTTGGAAAACGGCAAAGACTATGCATTGTCATTCTGGATTAAACACACCATAGATGTGGAAAATGCGGATCACATGTATATTGTCGTTAAAGACAACGCTGGCAATGTAATTGAAACTGCAAAAAGCTGTATTTTTGACAGCCGCTGGCATCAGGTTTCCATAACATTCAAATATACCACACCGGTAACATTGGCCATTGTAAGGGGTGCGGGAACTTCGGGCACGTCTTATATAGATGCCATAAAAATTAATGAAATAGCATATGACTGGCTCAATACGGCCAGTTATCAGCGCTTGGACCCGGAAGCCGCCGCAAATACCAAAGTAGTATGTTTGCCGATGGACGAGGGCGAAGGCGATGAAACCATAGACTCCTCAACTAATAGTTTCGTCTTTAATTTGTCCCCGGTCATGGATGATAATAACTGGATTACGGGAAATAACGGATTCGCCGTTAGCTTTAACGGAACCAATAATTATTTAAAGTCTATAAAAAATATTCCGCAAACTCCGGATTTCACATATGAACTATGGTTTAAGGCCAAGGAGGAAAAGAGCGGATGTCAGGATCTCCTGTCAACTTGTTACAAGTCCTTATACATTTATGGCAGTAATCTGTATTTTCAGTTCTGGACAAGCGCGGGGAATGAGATTATTGCGAAGGGAAATTGTATAAAGTTCGGGGAATGGCAGCATGTCGCGGTTAGTTATGACCATGTCAGCCAGAGAATGAGAATGTATCTGGACGGCACCCTGGCGGTGGAAAAGGTGGTTAACAATCCACCGGTTAACACGTCTTACCCGGTCACCATAGGCGCTTCCTACAGCTATGCGGCCGGGTTCAAGAATTTTTTTAAAGGCGCTGTTGATGAAGTGAAAATTCTTAATACTTGTGTTTTTGCCGCCAATACCAGGTTGTTGTTACATCTGGAAGGCAACCCGATAGATTGTTCGACCTATAATAATATCCTTAACCCATGGGGGACACCTGCTTATGCGCCGTCGCCTTTTGGGAGCGGATTGGTAATGAATGGAATAGACCAGAATATAAGAACCGTGCAAAGCATTTCGCAAACTCCGGATTTCACATACGAGCTCTGGTTTAAGGCCGAAGAGACAAACGGCTTTCATTTTCTGTTGTCAACTTGTTACAAGAGTTTATACATCTATGGCAACAATCTGTATTTTCAGTTCTGGACGAGCGCGGGGAATGAGATTATTGCGAAAGGAAATTGTATAAGGTTCGGGAAATGGCAGCATGTTGCGGTTGGTTATGACCATGTCAGCCGGACGATGAGAATGTATCTGGACGGGGTTCTGGCGGTGGAAAAGGTAGTTAAAAATCCGCCGTCTAACGTGTCTTACCCGGTAACAATAGGATCTTCCTATTCAGGATCTTACTATTGCTGTTTCTTTAAGGGCGCGATTGATGAGGTGAGAATCCTGGATGTTTCCTATCCGGCGGGGAATGAGACGCTAAGGTATAATTTTAATAATTGCGGCAACAACACCCTGAAAGACTATTCGCAAAATAACAACATGGGAATTGCCCGTAATATCTCGCCGGAAAATTGGCAACCGGGACTGCTGGGCGGATGCCTGAGTTTTGACGGGATTGATGATTATATAATGACGAAAGATCCGGTTTCGTTCAATGAAAGTGATGTTACAATTCAGTTTTATTTCAAGGTTAAATCTCCTTCTAATAAATTGCAGAGAATCATCATGGCTTTTCCCTTTAGTATCGGTATTTACGCCGGATCAGACACGATGTTTTTTGGCTATTGCGGCAATACTTCCGGCGAGTTTCTGAACACCATGACGCATGCCATCAAATGGGATACATGGCAATGTTTTACGATGACCTTTGATTATAAGGCGCGCTTATTGCGGGGTTACCTGGATGGACAATTTATTGCGGAGAAATATAGCAGCGTTGTGCCGCAGAAGGGAAGTCTGCCGGTTTTTATAGGAGCGCTTAGGGGTGGCGGGGTGGTGGGTGATTTCTTTGCCGGAATGATAGACGAATTAATCATAATAAAATCTAAAAGTTATTATCAATAACCCTTGCAGGAAGCAACATTGGAAGGAATAAATGAAAAGAATGAAACTAACATTGGTGGCAGTTGAAATGATTGCAGGTCTGCATATGGCGTTTGCGAATATGTATGCATTTGGCGAACAATGGAAATGGGAAACAGCCCCGGCGAAGCATTTTGAGGTGAAAGACAATCAGATATTCGCGGATGGCGAGCCGTTTTATTTCGGACTCGTCTATCCGTATTATAGTTACGACGCCCAGTTTGGAAGATTTTGGCGAGGGCTGGGCGGAACCGTAAAGTTGCAGGGGGCTAGTCCGCTTGGCTCGAACTTCAGTTCGCTCGACGACCACATCCGCCAGTTTGGACAATACGGTGTTTATACCATGAGCCATCTCTCAATTGCGGATCAATTTGGAGGTGCATATATCAAATTGCATCCGGAAGCGATGATGATGAATCCTGACGGAACAAAAGTGTCAAGGAATTATGCGAGTTTTTGGGATGAGGGCTACCGGAGAAGTCTGGCTGAGGCGTTGAAGAAACTCGCGGCTCACTTGAAAGACACGCCGTATTTCATGGGTTATTTTCTGAACGATGAATTTTCCTATCCCGGAGGTGATTACAATCCGTCGGCCATCCGCATGTTCAGGAAAAAAATGGTCGAGAAATATGGTTCCGTGGAGAACGTCAACAAAGCGTGGGAAACTGGTTACAAGACGATTGAAGAAATTGCCGCTCCGGTAAAATACGAAGTCGGAGTGCGCTGGGCCGATTGGGAAATTTTTCGTTGGAATGCCTACTGTGACATGTTGAAGCTTTGTCACGACGCCATCCGTTCCGAAGACCCGAATCATCTGATTCTTAATTCCATGGATTTTCCCATGGCCGCGTGGTGGGATGTTCCAAAACATGTTGATATTATCTGGCGGCACGGAATTGGTTACAGTGCGGCCTATAACTTCATGTTATTAAAAAATATTGCCGCATGGTCGGGAAAGGTTACCGGAGCGCTGTGCATGCCGCCGGGCTTCCTTCTCCCTTTTGAACATTATATGATCCTCATGGATAGCGGCCATACAGGGTTTTCATGCGTTTCGCCTGCGGCGCCAACTTATTACGCGCATTATATGGGCAGTGCTGATTGCCTGAACGGATACCGGCGGCGGGAGCCCCAGTATACGCAAAGCAAGGCGATCATCCAGTTATCACGCTATATGGGGAATACTTATCTGGCGTCAAAGACAATCAATCCAAAAGTGGGGCTTTTCCTTGGTGCAAAGACCGCGACCATCCTGGGTGGAACAGCCGCCACAGACACAGGGCTTCTGAATCTGATGACTGATTTAAACCTTGATTACGAGGTGATATCCGAACACAACTATGCGCCGCTTTCCCGGTTTGATGTGCTGATTTTGGGACCGGCTGTCACCATGGCGGATAATGCCGTTACAGATGGAGTGAAAGCCTATCTGAAATCCGGCGGGTCGGCGATCGTTATGCCCGGGGCATTTACCAAGAATGAAAAGAATGAGGACCAGTCGTCAGGTCGTGTGGAATGCATGTCGCGGTTCGGCAAGGAAATCAAGACGGCATTGCTGGATGAGGCGCAACAACAAATGACAGACAAATTTGCGCCGGTTATGGTTGAAAAAGAAGATACCGTGCTGGCATGGGACAAGGAGCGTAAAAATGCGGGGATTGTTGTCTCCGGGGATGGGCGTTTGATGTTGATCGGATATGACCTAGGCGCGGTTTATGGCAAGAACTGGACAACGGCATACAATAATTGGACGGAGGACAGCAAGCGAGCCGAAGCCATAGCCGATAATGCTTTTGCGGAGCAGGCCGGCCGGTTCCAAGATGGCGCAACCAATAATGCGAATGCCGATAAGCAGAAAATGGCCTTGTGGGTGAATGAATTTATGAAGAAACATCATGTAAATCCATCGGTATCCGTCAAGGGGTTGGAAATTCCGGGAATGGTTCATGCCGGCAGGTTTGAAAATGACCGGACATTATGGGTTGGTATAGCGAACCGGATGATGAAGGCGGGGCTGAAAATGCCGACTTCTTATGAATGGGACGAGCAGAAAGGACGGCCCGGATATCAACCTGAAGAGTATTTGATCTCCGTGACTAATCCCGTGGTCCGGGTTCGCCTTCCCGACTGGGGCAAGAAGGGGGATATCAGATGTTTTGTGATGCCGAAAATGGAAAAACGGGACAAGGGATTGACCGCAGTTCCCGAGGAAATAGAAGTCAAGGTTCAGCAGGAGGGGGATGAATATTGGGCCGAGACCAAACCCGGCCGCCTGGATGACTGGCTGGCATTGGTATTGGCCGGAAATTATCGGCCCTTGCTGGGGATGGAACTGCCAAGCGCCACCGTGCGCGCCGGCGGCGATTTAAAAGTCAGGGTGCACGTTTTGAATGGAACGGCCAAGACTATCAAGGGGCTGCTCCGTCTGGTTGATGTGGATGGGCTGTTGCCGGGAATGAGCAATTTAACCGCGGAGATATCCCTGTCAAAAGGCGAAAAGATTGTCCGGAATTTTGCCGTTCATATTCCCTTTCAAACAAACCCGGATATTTATCATTTGAAAGCAGTGGCCGATTTCGGGGATTACCAGGAAGCCTCCATGGACATGGAGGCGGAAGTGCTTCCGGCTTATGACGTTCAACTGGAAGCGAAGGCGGACATGTTGTATCTAAAGGCAGACAGTGTTACTCCCCTGCGGTTGAATCTGAAATCGTTCTGCGAGACAAGCGATATCCGTTTCAGGATATCCGTGTCTAATCTGAACGAGGGGATGATAACGCCACGGGTGGCGGATGTGGTGGTGAAGAAAAGAAGTGAAGGCAGTGCGGAATTTTCTGTCACAATGCCGGGGGGAACTACCCAAGGCGTCATGACGGTGCGGGCGGAATGGGATAACGGGGAGGCGAAGACTCATGAAATTCCTTTCCGGTTGACGAGCGGTCCGGTCTGTTATCGTGATCTCGAAAATGGGGTTGAAGCGCATGGCAAAGACATGAATACTCCACAAAACATGGTGTGTTTGGAAAATGAAAACATGATCGTGCGATTCCTTCCCAACGGCATATTGCGCGATTTTGTACTTCGTAAAACAGGCCAGAATTTGATGGCAACCCCGGCATATCCGCTCGGGTTGACTTGGTACACCTGGAAACGGGGCTGGTCGTTTGTGCGGAGCGAGCAGGACGGGGAAAGCGTTTCGGCCGTATTTCGGTCGTTTAACAATGAAAAGGAAAAACCTGTGACCATGACCGCCAGATTGAGCGGCCAGTGGCTGGACATCGTTATTGACGCCGCTGAATATCAAACACACTCGGATTCCTTCTTTCTTATAAGCGCGCCCGTGGATGCCGACGTATGGCCGCCCGCAATCATGATGTATATCCCCCTGAAAGAAAAGATGATGATTGTGAAGTATGGCGAAAAGAAGAGGTTGACATTAAATCCGGATGCGTTTTCAAGCCCGTGGATTGCCGTGCGGGATCAAGCTGCGAAGACCGTGTTAGTGAACTGTTTTTCGATCCCTTCGTTAAAAGAAGTGGTGATCCCGGGCTCGGAAACGTTTGGAAGGAGTTACCAGGTGTTCAATCTGGCGGATAATGTTCCCGCCGGGCGGATTCATTTTCGGCTTTTGGGAAAAGCCGGCGTTGAATCCATGGAAGCGGTCATCAAGGAATGCGATGCCGCCTGCCGGAATCTTTCCGGGGAAAAGTGAAGCACCCCGCGGATTCGTTACGGCATCGTTGACATTGGTGCAAGTGAAGCGATTTTAAGACAGGGAAATATTTACAGGGTTCATTGACGCCGGCTAACCATCTGCAGACAACTCTCCATTCGCTACCAGCCTTCTTGGCCTTCACAAGACATGCAAGTATTCTGTTTTTTGATACAAGGATACAGCAACTTTCAGTTGAATTTAAATCAACAATAAAAGAGAATCCCAATTGTTAAGAGAGAATACTGGCATCCCATAGGGACGCCGAGGTTCAGGAAGCAGACAATCATCATGGGAGGCGGCATTAATGAAAAAAATAGGATTCATTGATTATTACATTGACGAATGGCATGCCAATAATTACCCGAAAATGATCCGGGAATTGCCGGGATTCAAGGGCAAATTTGATGTAGTCCTGGCCTGGGAGGAAATCAGCAAGCCCGGTAAAAAACGGATTGATGAATGGTGCCGGGAGCAGAAAGTAAAACAGGCGCCGGATATTGCCACGGTGGTGGATCAGTGCGACTGCATCGTGGTGTTATCGCCCGACAATGCCGAGCGGCACGAAGACCTGGCGGATTTGCCGCTCCGCAGCGGCAAGCCGGTTTATATTGACAAGCCGATCGCCCCCTCGCTGGCCGCGGCGCGCCGGTTGTTCGATAAAGCACGCAAATATGGCACGCCCATGATGTCCTGTTCGGCATTGCGTTTCGGATCCGCATTGGAGGCGGCCGTCCGGGATAAACTTGCCGGGCAAAAAGTAAATTTTGTGGCGACCCGCGGCGGCGCCGAATTCCACAATTACGCCATCCACCAGTTGGAAATGCTCGTGATGACGCTGGGGGGTGGGGCCAAGCGGGTCATGCAATGCGGACGCAACAGGAACGTCGTGATGGTCATTGATTATGACGATGGCCGCCGTGGATTCATTCATCTTGTCCCGGATTATCCCGCTTTTCAACTGGTGGCCCAGTTCGGCGATGATAAAAGCCTTGCCCTGGATAATATGGATGATTTCTTTCCCCGCTTCATGAACGCCATGCTCGCCTTCCTTGACACCGGCAAATCACCGGTGCCCGAAAGCGAAACACTGGAAATAGCGGCCCTGATTGAAGCCGGCCAATCCGCATTGAAAACCCCGGAAAATTGGACTCCGGTGCCGGAAGCTTAGCTCGCATTTCTCACACGCCCCGTGAGAAATGCGCCCGAAGGGCCGAAATAGAAGCGCATTGTGCTTCACTTCGGGGCCGCCCCGAAGCTACGTTCCGTCTGCTTCGGCCGGCGCCAATACCTTCCCAAGGCATTGGCAGGCCGGTGCCTATCTCACAACCTGATTCAGGTTGTGAGATAAGCAGGCTGCCCCAGCTTCCGTCATTGTTACTTAACGCTATCTTCATCTTGTCCAACACATGCGTCAGCGCCGCCTATCCACCCGCACAATTGAGGCGTCGTACTATTTTGCGTAACCCCTCTGTCTTGGGTGGAGACGGCCTGACCACAGGCCGTAAGAAGCGGGACGAGGTCGTCCCGTCTCCATCCACCCACATGACTGAGGCCTTACTATTTTGCTCTTAAAATTGTTGACAGATTGGAAATATTCATGTAGATATTTCGCCATGTAACGAAATATCAGGAATGAAAACATAAGGAACCGGGATGAAATCGTCATGAAAGAACTGCTGAAAATAACCGGGGCATTAGCCGATGAAAGCCGGGTGCGCATTATCATGTTTTTGCGGAAAGGCGAACTGTGCGTATGCCAGATCGTTGCGCTTTTGCGGCTTGCCCCATCCACGGTCTCCAAGCATCTGGCGATTCTTGAACAAGCCGGCCTGGTGGAATCGCGCAAGCAGGAGCGCTGGGTTTATTACCGCTTGTCGAAGAAAAAGGCATCTTCATGCGCCTTGCCGGTCATCCGCTGGATATGCGCTTGTGCCGGGAAAGACAAAAAAATACTGAAGGATGACATGCGCCTGAAGGCCATGTTGAAAATGAGTTTACAAAAACTGTGCGAGCGATATCACGCGTAAATTTGAAAGAAAGGAGATCCATGATTGAACATGATGATATCAGGAAGAATGTCCGCAACCGCTATGCGGAAATCGCAAAAACAAAGGGTTGTTGCGGTGTTTCGTGCTGTTCGCCGTCTTCGGCAAGCAGTGCTGATAAATCCTCCGTGCTCGGTTATTCCGCCAAGGATATAGAAGCGGTTCCGGAAGGAAGCAATATGGGCTTGGGATGTGGAAATCCCCAGGCCATTGCAAACTTGAAAGAAGGCGAAGTTGTGCTTGACCTGGGAAGCGGCGGTGGTTTTGACTGCTTCCTTGCCGCCCGGAAAGTGGGAGAAAACGGCCGGGTGGTCGGGATTGACATGACGCCGGAAATGGTGAGCAAGGCCCGCGGAAACGCCATAAAAGGTAATTACAAAAATGTTGAGTTCCGTCTGGGCGAAATTGAACACCTGCCCGTGGCGGACAATTCCGTGGATGTCATCATCTCAAATTGCGTCATTAACTTGTCGCCGGATAAAGCCCAAGTGTTTCGGGAAGCGTACCGGGTCATGAAACCCGGCGGACGACTGGCCGTATCCGACGTGGTTGCCGTCAAGGAGTTGCCGGATCGAGTCAAGAAAGACCTGGCGGCTCATGCCGGGTGCGTGGCCGGCGCGGCGCTTGTATCAGAAGTGAAAACAATGCTTTCCGAAGCTGGTTTTGCCAAGGTAAAAGTTGAAATTAATGAAGCCAGCCGCAAATTCATTAAGGACTGGTTTCCCGGCACCGGGATTGAAGCATACGTGGTTTCCGCAAAGATTGAGGCGGTAAAATAAAAAAAGATTGTTGTAACCCAAAAAACAGGAGGAACGAGCGATGACAACAAATAATGATGGTTCAAAACCGGCCGACAATATGGAATTACCGAAGAAGGAAGCATCGGACTGCGGCCCCGGATGTAGCTGTCATGCCTTTGGCTTGACAAGTCATGCCGGCGGAAATTCCGGGCGGATACGCTGGATCGCAGGGCTGATCGTATTGATTGCCGCCGGGGCGCTTATGGCGCGGGCCGTGATGAAGAACAACAGCGTCAAACACGATCTGGCCGCGTCTGAATTCGCGTCGGCGCCGGCCGTAGTGAAAGTGCCCGTTGCCGGCGTTGTGTCGGCCACAAACGAGACGCCCGCCGCTCCAGCCACGGTTGGCGTAAAAGAGATCGGGTCGCTTTCCGACCTAAATGCGCTTGCCGCCGATACGGGCGGGGTGTTCGTGTTCCTGGCCGGCAAAAACGATCCGGTTATCAAGGCGCCCCTGGCTCAAATGCGGAGCGCGGCGAAGACGATAGAAGCCCAGGGACAAAAGATCGGCCTTTTCATGCTGAAGACAGGATCGCGCGATTATGAGCAGGTGGCAAGGCAAACATCTGTGCCGGTGGTGCTCGCGATGGTCAAAGGCCGCGGGATGGTTCCGGTTGCGGGTGAGATTACCGAACCCAAACTCATTCAGGGATTTGTCGCCGCATCCAGTGGAGGAGGCTGCGGCGCTGGCGGTTGCGGTCCGGGGGGGTGCAACTAGGGCTTGTTCGAAAACTCACAAGCTCTCTCCGCCACAGCGGATCCGCCGAGGCGGAGAATTTGTTTCGTATTTCGGATTTTCCATTCGGAGACATAGTCTAATTAAGAGATTATAAAATATGCTGAACATGTTGAAATGGGTGACAGATACTCTTCAATCCTCCAGCATGGGGCCGACGGCCTTGCCGCTGGCATTCCTGCTGGGACTTGTAAGCGCGGTGGCCAGCGCCTGTTGTACTCTGCCGGCGATGGGAATGCTGGTGGCCTATTCGGGAACGCGGGAAGACGCCAATCGGCGCGCGGCTTTTGTGTCCGCGATCTCATTCATGATCGGCACCACGCTGGCGTTGATCATCCTGGGGTTTGTCGCCGGTTTCGTGGGCCAGGCGGCACAAGCGTTGCTTGGCAGGTACTGGAAGATCTTTGCGGGCGGCATCGCCGTCATTCTGGGACTTGCCGCGTTGAAATTGTTTCCGGTTAAACTGCCGCAGTTCACGTGCAAATCGGAAAAAAGTTCAGCCGTCCATGGAATGCCGGGCACGGTGGTGGTTGGACTGTTGATGGGCGGCGGGGTGGCGGCCAGCTCGCTACCATGTAATCCCGGAATCTTTATCGTCATCGGCGCCAGCATATTGATGGGGAAAATCCTCTGGGGCATGGTCCTCATGGCGGCCTTTGGCGTTGGGTTCAGCCTGCCGCTCGGCGCCATCCTGCTGGGCGTTTCGTTGGGGAAAGCGGCGATCAAAGTGCAAAAAGCGGAGGCCGCAATCCGAATAGTGGCCGGTGTTCTGCTCGTTGCCGCCGGGTTCTATTTATTGGCGACGTTCTAAACCTAAACTGAACAAAAAAAAGGAGATACGACAATGGAAAGCAACAAGAAAGACCAAAAACAGAAGAAAGGCTTCATGGCCGCGATATGGGAGTCCATGACCAAGACGGGAGGATGTTGCGGTTCAGGAGAAAATTGCTGTTGTTCTTCACAACAGGCGAACGACAAGGAAAAATCCAAAGATAAAAATGATAATTCCAAAGCAGGAAATGACGGGCAATGATCAATAACGAAAGACAGCATAGCTCCAAATATAAAGACCTTGCTGTCTTGGCAATCGTCCCGGTCGCTGTCTTGGTTTTGATCATTGCAAGCTGGATTCTCGTGCATTGGGAGATTGGCCCTGCTTTTGTCAATGCGGCGATCGCCATCATTGCCGTCATATTCGGCGGCCTTCAAAGGTTCATTTCCGGGTTCAAGGATATTTTCAAGCGGAAGATCACGGTCAATGTGTTTGTCGTGGTCGCGTTGATTGCAACCATGGCGGTCGGTGAGTTCAGGCCCGCCGCGATTATCATCTTTATCATGGCCGTCGCCGGGGCGCTGGAGTCCTATACCCTGGACAACACCCGGAAGAGCATCCGCGATCTTCTGGATTTTGCCCCGCAAATGGCGACTGTTCGCCGCGAAGGGGCGGAGGTCATCATCCCGGTTGTCGAGCTTCACGTGGGCGATGTTGTTGTGGTCAAACCCGGCGCGCGGATCCCGGTGGACGGCGTGGTGATTGCCGGGGCAAGCAGTGTCAACCAGGCGCCGATCACCGGCGAGTCCATGCCGGTTGAAAAGTTTGCGGGAAGCAGCGTTTTCAGCGGAACACTCAACGAGTCCGGCCGCCTTGACATTCGCACGGAAAAGGTCGGCGAGGGCACTACCTTGGCCAGAATTGTGCACCTTGTCCAGGATGCGCAAGGCACACGGGCACCAGTTCAGAATATGGCTGACCGTTTCACCGCCTGGTTTTTGCCGACAGTGGTTCTGCTGGCGATCATCGCCTTTGTCATCTCCGGTGATATCAAGGTTGCGGTTTCAGTTTTGCTTGTGGCATGTCCCTGCGCGTTTGCCATTGCCACGCCAACGGCAGTGACCGCCGGCGTCTCCAATCTGGCGCGCCGGGCGGTCCTCGTCAAAGGCGGAATCTTCCTGGAGCTGGGCCATAAGATCAAGCATCTTCTCGTGGACAAGACGGGCACATTCACCTTCGGCCGGCCCAAGGTTGAAAACATCATATCCTTCAACGGCAAGAGCGAGGAAGAAATCCTGCGCTTGGCATGCATCGCGGAAAAATATTCCGAACACCCCTTGGCGCGTTCCATCCTGGCGGCCGGTAAAGAGAGGAAACTTGATATTCCCGACCCCGACCATTTTGCGAGCGCGCCCGGCATGGGGGTTGAAGCCCGCTGGAGCGACGCGAAGATTCTGGTTGGTAAGCCGGCATTCCTGACGGAAGCCGGCGTGCCCATCGTCGCGCACGTTGAGCTCGAGATCGCCAAACAATCTGAGCAGGGTCGCACCGCTGTCCTTGTCGCACATAACAATGAGGTCATTGGTCTCCTGGCGATTGCCGATGAGATCCGTCCTGATATCGCTGAAAACATCCGGTTGCTCAAAACGATGGGGGTTGAGCGAATTACCATGCTGACCGGCGATCATCCCCAAGTGGCTGAAGCGGTGGCCAAGACGATTGGCGTTGATGATTTTATTGCCGAACTGCTTCCTGAACAAAAGCAGGAGTTTGTCAAAGTGCTGCAGTCCGAAGGCCATATCGTCGGAATGATCGGCGACGGCATTAACGACGCACCGGCCCTTGCATTGGCCGATGTGGGGATCGCCATGGGCGCCGCCGGCACGGATGTGGCGATCGAGACGGCCGACGTCACCCTGATGAACGATAATCTATCCGGGGTTGCCGATTTCATGTGGATGTCGGCGAAAGTGATGCGGCGAATTAAACTGAACATCTTCTTTTCCATGATCTACAACGTCATCGGGCTGGCATTGGGGGTCATGGGAATGATGACGCCCATTATTGCCGTTATTTTCCAGGAAGCGGGCTGTGTAACAGTTGTCTTCAGTTCAACACTTTTACTGTGGGCGAAGCGAAGATAAAGAACGGATCGGGCAGGCCGGCTGGGCCGGAAAGAATGAAGGAGAAGTAAACCATGACGGGAAAAATTTCCAAACAACTATCGTTTTTGGACCGGTATTTGACGGTCTGGATATTTCTGGCGATGGCCGTTGGTGTTCTGCTCGGCCATTTTATTCCCGCGCTGGGGACTTGGATCGGGTCGCTCCGGCCGGAAGGGACGCAAACGAGCATTCCCATCGCGCTGGGATTGATTCTGATGATGTATCCCCCACTGGCCAAGGTGAAATACGAGGAATTGGGCGATGCGTTTCGCGATGTAAAGGTGCTGGGGCTTTCGCTGGTCCAGAACTGGCTGATCGGGCCCGTGTTGATGTTCGGTCTGGCCGTTCTGTTTTTACGGCATCAACCTGAATTTATGATCGGTTTGATCATGATCGGATTGGCGCGGTGTATTGCCATGGTGATCGTCTGGAATGACCTGGCAAAAGGCGACACGGAGTATGCCGCCGGACTTGTGGCATTCAATTCCATCTTTCAGGTTTTCTTTTACAGCGTCTATGCCTGGTTCTTCGTCAGTTTTCTGCCGCCCCTCCTGGGAATGACCGGCGCAAAGGTGAACGTTACCATCGGCCAGATAGCGGAGAGCGTGTTCATTTATCTTGGCATTCCTTTCATTGCCGGCATGCTGACCCGTCTTATCCTTGTCAGGATGCGCGGCAAGGATTGGTACCATGCGCGCTTTATTCCGATGATCAGCCCGCTGACCTTGATTGCGCTTATTTTTACGATTGTTGTCATGTTCGCCATGCAGGGCGGCAAAATTGTCAACCGTCCGGGCGACGTGGTTTTGATAGCAATTCCGCTCTTGATTTATTTCGTGGTCATGTTCCTCATCAGCTTTTTCATGAGCAAGCGCGTTGGGGCGGGTTATGGCAAGAGCACGACCCTGGCCTTTACGGCGGCGAGCAATAATTTTGAGCTGGCGATAGCAGTGGCGGTGGGAGTGTTCGGCATTAATCATGGGGCGGCGTTTGCGGCGGTGATCGGCCCGCTGGTTGAGGTCCCGGTCATGCTGGGGTTGGTGAATGTTTCCCTTTATTTTCAGCGCCGGTTCTATTTGCGGCAAACGGTGGAATAGTTCGGCCTGATTTCCCCGGTGCGCGCCAGGGGCAGGGAAATCCTGTCCGCTATTTTTTCAGGTTATTATGTTTGAGGAATGAACGGATTCAGATATATTGGACGGGTTTGTAATCGTGCCGTTCCGTTGCCGTATCAACTTTGAAACAGGGAGAACAGCAAAAGATGAAAGTCATGGAACCAAGAGAACGCGTCCTGAACCTGCTTGAACGCAAACCGGTTGACCGCGCCGCATTTTATGAAAGTCTGTGGCCGGAGACGGAGACACGCTGGCGGAACGAGGGGCATTTTGAATCTCCAGCTCAATCCATCTTGGATCGTTTCAACATGGAAATTGAGATCTGCTGGGCCTTTAATTGCGTGGCCAATCTTGATTTCAAGGATGTTATTGTTGAAGAAAACCAGGAGTCCGTCCTGACCCGGAACGGCAACGGCGCCTTGTTGCGGAAATGGAAAAACAAGAGCGGCACGCCGGAACACGTTGATTTCCTGGTAAAGGACCGGGCCGGATGGGAGGAGCATGTCAAGCCGTTTTTAAAACCGGACCGCAGAAGGATAAACTTTGAAGCCTATCGCGAGGCGAAAAAGCGGGCGGCGGACAGAAAACGCTTTTTCATGTGGGGCGGCGTTAACGTGTTTGAACAGATGCATCCGGTCTGCGGCCATGAATATATGCTCATGGGCATGGCGCTTGATCCCGACTGGGTAAAAGATATGACGCAAACTTATGCCGAATTGACCATTGCGCTCTGGGAAATTCTGTTTGCCGCGGAGGGGCGGCCGGACGGCATCTGGTTTTTTGAGGACATGGGTTTCAAGGGCAAGCCATTCATGTCGCCGGCGATGTACGGGGAGTTGATTCAGCCCGCGCATGCGCGGACGATCGGGTGGGCCCATGCGCGCGGTCTCAGGGTAATCATGCATTCCTGCGGCTTTGTTGAGCCGCTGGTTCCCGGGATGATTGCGGCGGGCATTGACGTGTTGCAGGCCATGGAAGTCAAGGCCGGGATGGACATGGTGCGGCTCAACCGCGAATACGGCCGGAAAATCGGGTTCATGGGCAACATAGATATCCGCGAGATAATAAGCAATGACCGGCGCCGGATTGACGCCGAACTAAAAAAGAAGATCCTGCCGCTCATGGCGACGAACACGCCTTATATCCTTTCCACCGATCATTCCACGCCGCCGGACGTTGATTTTGATTCGTTCGTTTATTTCCGCGACCGCGGGCTGGAATTGGCGGCTTATAAATAATGACCGCCGGGTCGTGCTCCAGGCCGTCAGGCCTGGCAAAATGGACTAGACAAATGACGAATATCAGTCTACATTTTTTTCATGGCAACTGAAGGCGATTTCACTTTGCAGAAAACAAATCTGCGCAATCTGATAAAAACGGGTGCGTTCCGGTTTATTGACGAAGCAACACCCTGGTTTCCCTATACATCCGGCCAGATCGGGCCGTATTATGTCCAGAGCATTTCCGTTGAAAAAGACGGCTCCAAGTATGCCCGCGCGGTGAAGTCCCTGGTTGCGTTGATCAAGGCCAAATTCGGTCCTTTTGACGTCATTTCGGGCGGGGAAACCCGCGATTGGGATTTTTCAAATCCGGTCGCCGTGTTGATGAAAAAGCCCCATGCCAAAATGTACAAGGACGGTCGGCTGATCGGCGCCGGGGTAAAGGGCAAAAAGGTCCTGCACGTGGCCGATTTAAATAATGAAGGCTCATCGGTGCGCGATTATTGGAACCCGATCGTTAATAAAAACGGCGGCTCGCTGGTCGGCGTGGTTTCATTCGTTGACCGGATGGAAGACGGATACTTGCTGTTTAAAAAAATGGCTTTGCCCTGTTTCAGCGTTGTGCCGCTGGATAAATCAGCCTGGGATATTATCCTCAATGAAGGTTATATATCCAGGGGCGTGCACAGCCAATTGATTGCCAGGATGCAGGACCGCAGGAAATGGGCGATCAACGCCTTGTTGAATAATCCGGAATATTTTAAGAAATTTTACAGCGAAAATTCAACCCATGACAAGGCCTTGAAAATCATGCGGACTTATGTTGAAATTGGCAAAAAATTAAAAATATTTATTAAATCAAATGCGCATTGACCCCCATGTCCATTGCCGCGACGGACGGCAGAGTTACAAGGAAACTATCGAGCATGTTTTCCGGCTTTGCGACCAGCAGGGCATTGACATGATATTTGACATGCCGAATACCGATCCCCCGATTTTAAGAACCGGGGACGTTGAAAACCGGCTCGCGCTCGTTCCGCCAGGCGATCTGCCCCGTTACCGTATTTTTCTGGGGGCAACAACTGATGAAAACCAGCTTAAGGAAGCGGTCACCCTGACAAAAGAATGCCGACAGGCCGTCGGGATAAAGTTGTATGCGGGGCGATCGGTCGGCCCGTTGGCAATATGCGATGAAAACGATCAGCGCAAAATTTATGAAGTCCTTGCCGCTCTTGACTATCGCGGCGTCTTGGCCGTGCATTGTGAGAAGGAAAACATGTGCAAAGCTGAATTTGACCCGCAAAGGCCGATAACTCATTGCTTTTGTCGTCCGGTTCAGGCGGAAACCCGCTCAATTGAGGATCAGATCAAATTTGTGCGCGGTTCGGGGTTTCGCGGTGTTTTGCATGTTTGCCATGTGTCCGCCGCGGAATCGGTCGCATTGATCAGATCGGTGCGGGCTGAAATCCGGATTACCTGCGGCGTTACGCCCCATCATCTTTTGTGGTCAAACCCGCAGATGAATAATCGGGACGGGATTTTATACAAGGTGAACCCGCCCTTGCGCGACATGAACGATTGCATTGCCTTGCGCCAGGCGCTCAAAGCGGGAGATATTGATTGGATAGAAACCGACCATGCGCCGCATCCCGTCAGCGAAAAGCTTTATCCGCCTTACGCTTCCGGGTTTCCTTCTATTTGCTTGTATGGCGATTTGGTTGATAATATCCTTCCGCTCTGGGGGTTTGACAAGCAGATGATCAAGAATGTCACCTGCAACAATATCACCCGGGTTTTTGGAGATAAAACACTCATGGAAAGGAGCCGGTAAGATGACGGTTTACGATTTGATTGGGGAGAAGGTTGGAATCTGTGTTTCGGGCGGGTTGGACAGCCGGACGATCACTAAAAAACTCACGGAAACGGGGGTCAAGGTTCTCTGCTTTACCGCTGATTTGGATCAACCGGATGAAACTGACATCCGGCAGGTTTGCCGGCGGATGGCGGATTGCGGCGTCAATGCGCTTGTTGTTGATTTAAAAAACGAGATGGCCGAGGCATGTTTTTGGGTTTTAAAAGCCCAGGCAAAATACGACGGCGGTTATTGGAACACCACCGGGATTGCCCGCGCGGTGACGGTGCGCGGGCTTTTGCCGCAAATGCTCAAGCACGGTTGCACTGTGCTTGCCCATGGCGCCACCGGTCGCGGCAATGATCAGGTGCGGTTTGAACGCTACACCAATGTTCTCGCGCCGAAAATGAAAGTTTATGCCCCCTGGCGTGATCCGAAATTGCTGGCTGAATTTCCCGGCCGGACGCAAATGGCCGCTTATTTGAACCGTTTCGGCATCAAGGCGTTTGTCGGCGGGAAGAAAAAATATTCCACGGATGCCAACCTGGCCGGCCTTTCCCATGAAGCGGAAGACCTGGAAAGCTTGCAGACGCCCTGTACAATTGTCAAGCCGACCATGGGGGTATGGCCTGATGATGCCCCAGATAAACCGGAAATATTCACGGTTGTATTCAAGTCGGGCCGCGCCGTCAGGATCAATCAAAGGAAGGTTAATCCGCTGGAAGCCATGCGGCTTGCCAATAAAATCGGCGGGAGGAACGGGATCGGCCTGAAACATGCGCTGGAAAACAGGATCATCGGCACAAAGAGCCGGGGAGTTTATGAGGCGCCCGGCATGGAGCTGCTCGGGCGTTGCCTGGAATTTGTCTATCAGGCGGTGATGGATCGGCGCGCCGCGCAGTTGTTTCAACAATTGTCCGCGCTGGTTGCCGGCCAGATTTATGACGGGCGCGTCTACGATCCGGCCACATCCGCCGCGATGCAAGCCGTTGATGTCCTTGCCCGGCCCGCCTCGGCCACGGTTCAGGTTGGACTTTACAAGGGCAATATTTATTTCCGGAAATTGACCGGTTGCGCGGGTTCATTGTACAATGAGGAAGATTCATCAATGGAAGAAAGTGCCGGGTTGAATCCGGTCAGTTCGCAGGGCTTTGTTGAAATCCAAAGCGTTGAAGCGCGCAGTATGGCCCGCGCCGGGCAGATAAATGCAAGATGAAATTTCCGGACAACGGGAGGTCAAAGTTTATGCAAAAAAAGGTAAATATCTCAAGGGCGCTCAAAAGAAAATATCCCGAACAGGTGGTTCTGGTCACAACCCGGAAGCCGGACGGGAGCGCAAATGTCATGGCCGTGGGGTGGGTGGCGATAGCTTCCGGCGACCCGCTGATGTTTATGCTCGGCATTGATGACGGCGCTTATACCTGCGAGTTGATCAGGAAAACAAAAGAATTTACGGTGGCGTTCCCGAATGAAAAAATGGCAAAAGAAGTCATTTTCGTCGGAACGCGGCACGGACGCCGTTGCGATAAAATTGCCGGGAGCGGACTGGTCCTCCAGCCGGCCGACAAGGTGCAAGCGCCCCTTGTTGCCGATGCGGTCGCAAATTTCGAATGCAAACTGGTTGCCGTTCACCAGCCCGGCGATTGTCCGCTGATTATCGGCCGGGTCTTGGTCGCGCATGAAAATGTCCGCCCGGCGTTAAAACGCCTTTATACCGTCGGCGCCGGCTATAAAATGGCGGGCGTAAGACCCCTTCACTGAAAAAGTTTGTAATTAATCCGGCGTTGTTATAGAATTCCACATCGCTTTTTTCAGGGGAATGGCATGTTCAGAAATATAAAACAGAGATTATTTTGGGTTGTGCTCGTTTCGGTCTTGACCGTCAACCTGGTCATTGGCGCCAAGATCGCCAATCAAAATCCCAAGGAAAGCGACACGGCCGAGATTGCGTTTGAAAAAATGCAGTTATTGGCCGAGGTGTTGCTGCAAATCCGGCAGAGTTATGTTGATGAGGATAAGACGCAGTACAAGGATCTTTTATACGGCGCCTTGCGGGGCATGCTGCAGTCGCTTGATCCGCACAGCCAGTTCATGGAGCCGGACACATTTTCGGACATGAAAAACGACACGGCCGGCGAATTCGGCGGCCTGGGGATCGTGATCGGCATGCGCGACGGCATTCTTACCGTGATCGCCCCGATGGAAGATACGCCGGCCTACCGGGCGGGTGTTTTGCACGGTGACAAGATTATCGCCATTGACTCCGAATCCACCGAGAATCTTTCCCTCCAGGACGCGGTAAAAAAGATGCGCGGTGAACCGGGCACAAAGGTGAAGATAAAAATCATGCGTTCCAAGCCGCAGGAAATCAAGGAATTGGAAATTGTGCGTGCCGTCATCAAGGTTGAGAGCGTCAAAGGCGCGGCAATGCTGGCCGATCAAATCGGCTATGTCCGCATAACCCAGTTTAATGAACCGACCGCGGACGCCCTTCAAAAATCGCTTGAAAAATTGATTGCCCAGGGCATGCAGGCGTTGATCCTGGACCTGCGCAATAATCCCGGCGGATTGCTCAGTTCCGCCGTTGAGGTTTCGCAGAAATTTTTGAAAGGCGGCGAGAAAATCGTGTCAACAAAAGGCCGGGCGGGCGCGGGATTGCAGGCGCAATACGCATCCAAGGGCAGATACCACTATGTTGATTTTCCCATGATCATCCTGGTAAATGGCGGCAGCGCGAGCGCTTCCGAAATCGTCGCCGGCGCTCTCCAGGATTATAAACGGGCCATCCTGGTGGGCGAGAAAACGTTCGGCAAAGGATCGGTTCAAAGCGTGATTCCCCTTGATGACGGCTCGGCCATCCGCCTGACGACGGCAAAATATTATACCCCCAATGAGCGCATGATTCACGAAAAGGGCATTGATCCTGACATTTTTATCCCGATGTCGCTGGAACAGTGGCAGAAAGTCATGATTAAACGATCCCGCGACGAGATCGGCGATATCGGCAATGATGACAAGCTTGACCTGACCAATGCGGTTGACGTTCAGCTGGAGCGCGCCATAGACATATTGAAAGCCATCCGGAGCTTCCGGGTTCATGCCGCCGTTCCCAAATAACCATGAATGTCCTCGGCCTTGAGACTTCCTGCGATGAAACCGCCGCTGCAATCGTAACCGACGGACGGATTGTGCGTTCCAGCATTGTCTTCAGCCAGACCGATCTCCACCGCCCTTATGGCGGAGTTGTTCCCGAAATTGCCTCCCGAAATCATCTTGATCTCCTGCCCGGAATTATTGAGGACGCCTTGAACGAAGCCGGAATTGGCTGGCGGCAAATTGATGCCGTTGCCGCAACGTTCGGGCCCGGATTGGCGAGTTCGTTACTGGTCGGAGTGACAACCGGGCGGGCCCTGGCTTTAAGCCTTGCAATCCCGTTTATTGCCGTCAATCATCTTGAGGCGCATCTTTATGCGCCGCTCTTGTCGGCGGCCATTCCGGACTTGGATGATTTCTGTCCGTTTGTGGCCTTGATTGTGTCCGGCGGACACACCTGCCTGGTGCGGGTGGATGCTCTTGGACGTTATCGTTTGCTTGGCACAACGTTTGATGATGCCGCCGGTGAGGTTTTTGACAAGGGCGCCAAACTGCTGGGGCTTGGTTACCCGGGCGGACCTGAAATAAACAAACTTGCCCGTACGGGAAATGTCCAGGCCGTTTCATTTCCCCGGGGGCGATTTTCAGCCGACATGATGACGGGCGGCTTAAGCGGCGATTTATGCTTCAGTTTCAGCGGACTCAAGACGGCCTTGATGTATTTTCTCAAAACTCACTCGCAAGACAAGCCGGCATGTCTGCCGGCCGATATTGCCGCAAGTTATCAGGAGGCCATAGTTGATGCACTCGCTGATCGTTTGGTTTTGGCCGCTCATCGGGAAAAGATAAAAAACGTGGCGGCAGTGGGGGGTGTTTCTCTGAATACCAGGCTGAGGGACAAGCTGTCGTCACTGGAATCAGCCGGCATGCGCGTGATCTTTGCTGATCCGCAATATTGCATGGATAATGCGGCCATGGTGGCCGGATTGGCGGGAGCAGGGCAGGGGATCGGCGGAAAAGAAGCCTGGACCGTTGATGTTTGCCCCAACCTTGCCATCGGCGTCTGACCCGCATTTCTCACACCTTGTGCGAGAAATGCACCCAACGGGTTTCGACGCGCCCCGAAACCTGGGATTGCTCAGGGTTTGCCTTTCGTCGCGTCGAAGGGTTATCTTGAGCAAGGTGCATCAGCACCGCGCCGAAACTTTTACCGCAACGTGTTGCGGCAAAAGCGAATGTCTCGCAGGCGGTCTTCGCCTGTGAGACATTCGGGCTGACCCCGTATGCGATTGATTATTGGGCGAATATCTATTCGTCCATGGCGGGCGGCGGATTATTTGGTTTGGTGTTTTTGCGCAGTTCTTCAACGTCAATTCCGTGTTCGCGCAATTTGCGCTCAAGGATGATGTTGGAAGTGTCCGATAGAAACCCCTGTTTCCAGGCCGCAACGGCTTCATCTTGCCGGTCAAGTTTAAGCAGGACTTCGCCAAGATGATCCAGTATGGTTGGATCGTCCGGGATCATTGCGTGCGCATTTTGAATAAACTCCAAGGCTTCCCCGGCCCGCTCGCTTTTGAAAAGTATCCAGCCGAGCGTGTCAAGATAAGCTCCGTTATCAGGATCAATATCAAGCGCATCGTTAATATAATCAAGCGCCTGGTCAAGGTTGACACCTTGTTCAGCCCACATATATGCCAGGTAATTAAAGGCATCGCCGTTGTCGGGATTCAAGTTAATCGCCTTTAAGAGCAGTTTTTCGGCCGTTTCAAAATCACCGCTGCGCTCGCAGGCGGCGCCGTAATTGAAATAAAACGAGGTATCCAGCGCGGCGGCCCCGTGGTCGGGAAGTTTTTTTGCCATTTCTTCGGCTGTTTTAAATGCGCCGGCCGCCTGTTTGTATTCCTCCGCGCGGGAGCTGATGACGGCGTAAAAAAACCACGCGGCGGCGTCGTTCGGAGCAAACCGGATCGCATCCTCCATCAGGGCAAAGGCTTCTTCCTTGTCTTTTGTCCAGATATAAAGAACGGCCAGGCGAACGCGCGTGTCCATCAAGGACGGGTCAAGTTCCAGCGCTTTTGAATAGAGCGTAATCGCTTTTTCAATAAGCCGGCATTCCTGGGCGGCGGTGCCGTAATGGACATAAAAGCGGGGATCAATCAGGATGGAATCATTCGGTGACAGGGATGTTTGCATTTGATCAAACAGCGCGAGCGCTTCATGGAATTGATGATTACGCATGTATATTTGCACGAGAATTTCAAGAAAAAGCCGTTCTTTGGGCAGGCGTTTTAACCCGTCCTGGAGAATTTCCTTCGCTTTTTGGGGATCATCCCGCAGGTGGATGCCGGCCATCTTTAAATATGATTTCGGATTTGACGGGTCCGCATCGCGCGCCGCCTTGAAGTTTGCAATGGCGTGTTCCTTGTCGCCCAGCGAATCATACAGTTCGCCTAGGTAATAATAAAGATCCGGACTTTGCGGTTCCTCGCCGGCAATTTTTTTAAGCAGTTCCAATGCTTTTTCCTTATTTCCCAGGGCGACATGGCAGAGCACCAGTTTCTGCTGAATTTGGACATTATCCGGATCATGGACCGCAATCTTTTGAAAACAGCCGAGGGCCTTGTCCATTTGATTGTTGATAATATAAAGATCGCCGAGTTTTTGCAGATAACCCATGGAAAGATCGTCGGTGGGGAAAGCCGCTGATTTTTCGTAATATGAGATTGCCTCCTTGAGGGCGGAAGAATTCGCGGGGGATGACCGGATTTGCTGGGCATGCAAGTCGCCGAGCAATCTTAAAACCGGAAGGGGGTCGGTCACCTTGTCAAGGGCTTGGCCCAGGATTTGCACGGCTTTTTTTTCATCCTTGTCGCCGATGGCCAATGACGCAAGCTGGAGATAGCCCTTGTTGTTTTTTGGATCAAGATTGACGGCCTGATGGGCCGCTTTGCGCGCGCCATCAGGTTGGTTGATGACCTGATAGATCTGCGAAAGGAGCAAAACCGCTTCCATGGACTTGGGGTTGCAGCGGCAGGCTTCTTCCATGATGGCAATGGCCTTGGCATTGTCACCGCGCCGGATATACTGCACCGCCACGCGCAAATAAAGCGCGGTTAACTCCGGTTCCAATTCAACCGCCCGCAGATAATTGGAAACCGCGCCGGCATCGCGCTGGCCTTCGCGCAGGACGCCCATGCCGTAATTGGCAAGCGCATCCGCCATGACGGCGTTACGCCGGTTGACGGCGGCGCTTGACTGATAATTATCCGCCGGAAGCGATATCGTCCTGCATCCGGCCATTAATGCGGCGGCTCCGGTTAAAAAAAATAGAGCCAATCGCTTTAGTAGTTTAGGCTGTAGACTGAAGGCTGTTAGCTGACAGATCAAAACCGCGACTTCGTTGACCGGTTCAAACTCTTGAAACTTAGTCCGGTTACGCATGACGCTTTCCTACAGGCTAGTTGCCTACAGTCTATCTACCTTGTCTTACTTATTAATGTTCTTGTGGCGATCGGCTTTCCGGCGCTTCCGCCTTTTATGCTTAGCCATTTTTTTTATCCGCCATTTTTTCAGCGAACCCATTTTTTCTCTCCTCATTAAGACCAGCAAATTTAGCAGTCAAAAGACAAAATTTAGAATTAAGTCGTATCCTGATCGGTTGATTAATTCTTATTCTGGCTACTGACTTCTGTCTACTGGATTCTGTTTTAGTTAGACAATTATCTTGTTTAATGGAATTTCAATTATGCCTTCCGCGCCCGCGGCTTTAAGTTTCGGAATAATTTCCCTGACGATCCTTTCCTCAACCACCGATTCAACCGCCACCCATCCCCGGGAACTGAGGGCATTGACGGTCGGCGCGTGCAAGGAAGGCAAAATCGGCAGTACCTTGTTGATTTTGCCCTCGGCAACGTTCATTTTAAGCAGAACCCGCGTCTCCGCCGCCAGCGCCCCCTGAAGAAGCATGGCAAGCTGGTTGATTTTTTCGCGTTTCCATTTATTGCCCCAGGCCGCCTTGTTGGCGATGAGCTTGGTGGTTGATTCCAGGACGGTCGCGATAATTTTCAGGTTGTTGGCCCGCAACGATGAGCCGGTCTCGGTCAGTTCAACGATGGCGTCACAGAGATCCGGCGCCTTGACCTCGGTTGCCCCCCATGAAAATTCCACATCGGCGCGCACGCCGTTGTCTTTGAGAAATTTTTTTGTCAACCCCACGGCTTCGGAGGCAATGCGTTTGCCGGCCAGGTCCTTTACCGTCTTGATTGATGAATCATTCGGGACCGCGAGCACCCAGCGAACTTTCCTTAAGCCCTGCTTGGCGTAAATAAGATCGGTTACCTCAACAACATCCGAGCCGTTTTCAACTATCCAGTCATAGCCGGTTATGCCGCAGTCAAGCATGCCATGCTCCACGTACCGGCTGATTTCCTGCGCCCTGATCAAGCGCGCTTCAATTCCCGGATCGTCAACGGTCGGCACATAAGAACGCGAGCCGACCGTGACCGTGAACCCGGCCTTTTTCAGCATGTAAAAAGTGGCATCCTGCAAGCTGCCTTTCGGCAGCCCCATGACGATTTTTTCGTTGGAACTCGTTTTTTCTTCTTTTTTCATTGATATCGGCAATTTATCCGCGAATTGTCCCGGAGACAAGCAATATTTTTAATCAAAAACAAACCAGGAAGTTTTTTTTCAACATGTTGCGCGGGGATATTTCATGTTTTCTCCATATTTATCCGCTTGATCGCTATATTTAAGGCCTCCGGATAGGCAAGATGTTCCTGTTCTTGAATCCGGGCATGTAAAATTTTCGGGGTATCACCTGCTTTGATGTCAACTTTCTTCTGCAATATGATTGATCCGGTGTCAATTCCTTCGTCAACATAGTGCACCGTGCATCCGGTTGTTTTTGCGCCGGCGTTCAACGCCTGTTGCCATGCTTCCAAGCCGGGAAAGGCCGGCAGGAGCGAGGGGTGAATGTTTATTATTCGCCGCGGATAGGCTTTCAACAGGCGGCTTTTGATAATCATCATGAACCCGGCCAGGACAATAAGCTCGGCGCCGTAATGATGCAGACGTTCAATGAGTTTCAATTCGGCTTCGCCGTCCAGCTTGGTCTTGAACGGCGCCGGATCAATATATTCCGCCGGTATTCCCAGGGAACGGGCGCGCTCCAGAATAAGGGCGTCGGGAACATTTGACAACACGCATACAATGCGCGCGTTCAGTGCGCCGGCCTGAATGGCCCCGGCAATCGCCTGGAAGTTTGATCCCTTGCCTGAACCAAGCACGCCGATATTTATGTGCTTTCCGGTTGCTTCCATGCCAATATAATTAACAGCGCGCGGCGGAAGATGCAAGCATTTTACCTTTCGAAAAAACGGATATTTTTTTAAAAATATATCTTGACTGTGTCGTAGATTAGACTATGATATATCTAAATATAAACTAAGATATTTTTGGAATTAAAAAAATATGAATAAAAATAAAAGAACAATTATTAGTCGCCGCATGCTGGTTAAGGATTTAACCGCGTCATTGCGCGATCAAATTCAGGACGGAAACATGGCGGCCGGCGAGCCGGTTTTGTCGGCGGGCTTGATTGCCAAGAAGTATAATGTGTCGGTCTTGACGGCCAATCGCGCGTTGGACCGCTTGGAACTGGATGGATTGGTTGATCGCGTGCAGGGCAGCGGAACTTTTGTCGCGGACAACACAAGGCGTGACAAGGCGTTGAAGATCGGGCTGGGTTTCTTTGTTTCGTTCGACGTGATCAAGTCTGAGCATGAGTCCTTTGGCGCCTGGAGAGACGCGGCCCGCGCCGGTCTCCGCGAAAACGGGCATATGGCCGTGGACGTGTTTTTCCAGGATATACATGAATCCGGAACGGAGAAGGTTTTTGGGGGATTGGACGGACTGATCATTTCCAGCGGCTTTATTGATCAAAATACGTTGCAATTATTGCTCAAGTGGAACAAACCCATTGTGGTCATTGTGCTGGAACATGTCGCGGATTTTCCGTTCCACCAGGTCATTCCCGATATGCAGGCCGGCTTTGAATCTGCGCTCCGGCATTTGCTGGAAAAGGGGCATGAAAAAATTGCGCTGGCCAGCACGGATGGCGATCATTCGCTCCGGCGCCGCGAGGCGTTTTACGCGGCCGCCGGAAAATTATCAATTGCCCGTGAAGGTGTGCGGGAAATTGTCGTGCCGCGCGAGCTTGGCGATCAATGGGGCCGGGACGCGGGCCGGGAAATCGGGCGGAGAATATTGGCTCTGCCCTGTTCCGCGGTTGTTTCCACCAGCGATTTTCTTTCGTTCGGGATTGTTGATGCCTTCCTTAAGGCCGGGCTGAAGGTCGGCAAAGACAAGGCGCTGGCCAGTTATGATGATCTTGAAGGCGACGGCATCCTTCCTTTCGGCAAACCTTTCCTGACGGCGATTCGCAATCCGCGTGCGGCCGTTGCGCGTTGCGCGGCGCAATTGATGCTGGAAAGAATAAGCCGGAGGGATGCCTGCACTCACATCATCAGAGTTCCGACGCGGCTGATAATCCGTTCGTCAAGCGATCCGGAATGAGACAGTGTCGAATCGAACCTTGACTGTAGCGGGATAAATGATCCGGAGAAAATATAGTGACAGGAAATCCTGTCACGGATTCAGGAGGAGATAAAAATGCGACCAAAGAAAGCCAGAACCGTTAGAGTATTCAGATTGGTTGCAGGCATGTTTTTTTGTGCTGTTTTTCTTGCCGGAACAATAAAAGGCGCTGAATTCGCGGCATCCAACGGTATTGTCTATAAAGACGGGAAGCCGTTTCCATTTACTATGGATTTAAACTGGAATAACATAAACATAACGTTATTGGGATATCCATCATACTGGAAGCAGCTTGGCGGAACAGTTTGTTATCGCAAACTGTCAGCCAGCCTGGATAATGAAATAGAAACAGCCGGCAGCGCGGGACTGTATTCTGTTGTAGGTCTGGGTATTGCCAGCGACCTTGCAAAAGGTTATTTAAAAACGCATCCGCAAGCAGCAACGATGGGACCAACCGGCAAGCCTCTTGAAGGCTATCCTTGTTTTCTGGACGAAGGTTTTCGGGCGTATATTACAGATACTCTTTGTTCGTTAGCCGGTCATTTAAAAGATAATCCCTGGGTCTGCGGTTATTTTCTGGAGGATGAATTTTCCTGTCCCGCCGGGGGAGATTACAATCCCACGGCGATTAACGTTTTTCGCGACAAGATGATGGAGCAATATGGGACAATTCAAGCATTAAACCAGGCTTGGGCGACAAATTACACGACCCAAGCCCAGATACAACCGCCGCCGAACGCGTATGCAGGCAATTACACAACGCCTCCGGGGATGCCGCCGATGGTAACGACTGGGAGGCGCGTGGCGGATTGGCAATGGTTCAGACGCTGGGCTTATCTCGATTTTCTCAGGGTAGTTTCTCAAGCCATAAAGGAAGTTGCCCCGAACCATCTGATAATACATTCCATGGATTGGTGGGCTAATGTGAGCTTAAATCCAACAGCGTGGTGGGATGTGTCGAATTATGTTGATGTGTTGATGCGTCATGGTATCAGCTATAACATGCCTTATAATTTTTTATTAATCCGCCAGATTTCCGAATCGTCGGGAAAGGCAGGTTCAGCTTTATGCATGCCGCCGGGCTGGGCCGTTCCATTTAGTGAGTTTAGAATATTATTTGACAGCTCAGGCCGCTCCTATGTATGTCCGGCTGGTCCCGAGACGGCTGGAGCATATGGCGGGCCGGCAGATTCCGATGATAATTTCCGCCGCCGGGATCCTCAATATACAACGACCAAAGGTATTTTTCAATTGCAAAAAATATTGAACGATAATTATCCGCCCAAAAGAAGGCCGGCCAAGGTGGGATTTTTTCTCGGAGAGCGGACAGCGTGTGTTATAGGCAACATTAACTACGTGGCGGCGGGGATTCTTAATTTACTGGAAGATATAAATATCGATTATGATATTTTGTCGGAATATAATTATGAACCGCTGAGCCGCTACGACGCATTAATTATAGGCCCCGGAACACAACTTTCGTCGGACGACCTGGTTAATAAGGTAAAGGATTTTAAAGCCGCGGGAAAATCATTAATTTTACTGCCCTACGCTTTTAGCCGTAACGAATCGAACGAAATGGTTTCGGTAAACCGATTCCCGCTTAACCAGAGATATACCAACACGATAAACGCTTTAAAAACTAACTATATAAAAGTGAACGAAAGAGTTACGCCATTATATCCATATTACAATTATACGTACGATACGCTGCACTATGTATCCGTTAATACAGGCGATACGGTAGTAGCCCGGACAACAAACGGAATACCGTGTGGCGTAATAACCGAAAACGGCAAGGTTTTAATCCTGGGATGGGAGCCGGGCTGGCAATATTCCTCTAAAAATATGACAGATGATTATGGCGGGACAGCGGACACGGGGACAAAAGGGAATCTTTTTAAGAGTATCTATGCAACCAATCTGAATTCATTATTGACGCATGAAACCTGTGTTGCGCTCACGCCGCAAAAGGAAGTGGCCTATCTTATCAGTGACTTTCTGGCTTCGGCAAACATTACGCCTTGTGTCAGGGTGACTGGCTATGAAGCGCCTGGGGTAATAGACGCCGAGTCCTTCATTATCACCAACTCTGCGGCAAGCAATATACTGATAGGCGTTGCCAACCGGCTGGTAAAACCGGGACAAAGTGTAACTACTGTCGGATGGGACATGGACAAGAAGCAAACAGGCGTCTGGCCGCAGGATTATCATATCCCTATTACAAACGCCGGTGTTGCGGTCGCAATCCCGGGAGATTTTCCCGGCCAGTTATGGGCCTATCAAATGCCGAATACGGAAGTGAACGGGATTTCGATCAGCGCCATGCCGGAAAGATATGCGGTCAATGTTGTCACCAACAACGGCCAAAGAGAGGCGCAATTTACCATTCCCGTGATCTATGACTGGCGGGCTCTACTGTTGACGCGGGCGCTCGACCGGCCATTACTGGGAATACAATTAAGCGACCGCAAGGTTTTCGGCGGGCAATCCTGCACGGCGACCGTTTCCATCCTCAACAGCACCGACCATGCTTTGACGGGTAATTTATACCTGAAAGACGTGCACGGCCTGGGCGTTCCGACCAATACGTTTTCTTTTAACCAACTGGCGCCGGGCGCCGGGACCAATGCGGTAATTTCCATTACGGTCAATCCGTCTGCCAGAAGCGGTTATTACAGCCTGCAGTCAGTCGCTGATCTGGCGGGAAGCACAAACAGCTCGGTGGATATTGAGCTGTTTGTGCCTTATGATGACACTGTCGTTAATTGGCCGTTGAACGATGGCAGTAATTGCATCATATCGGACTTATCCGGTAATCTCAATCATGGCGCATTGCATTTGGGCGCGGGCGGCAATACCAATCCGGTAAACGCCTGGGACGACGGCCGGATTAAAACCGGGATTCATTTTGACGGTGCGGATGATTTTATTGAGCATGGCGGCGATAATATTGTCGGGGGTTTAAACTCAATAAGTATTGAAGCATGGATTTTACCGGAAAAAGATAACATGAATATTATCAAAACCGATGGAGACGCAATCCTCCTGCATGCGCATACAACCGCCGGCGCGGGTTTTTGCCTGAAAGGCGCGGATGGGACCGCCAGCGGATATATTGATTACAAGCCGGGCGCAATTCAGCTTGGAAAGTGGAATTATATCGTCGGCGCGTGGGATGGAAATAAAATGAGATTATATGTTAACGGCGAATTACAGGGGGAAAAGAATTTTAACGGCGGATCAAGCGGCAGATTGAAAGGCGGCGCATATTTTCAGGCCGGGAGCGGTTATGGTTCAAAACAGGCGTTTCAGGGTAAAATTGATGAAGTCAAAATCATCGCGCGTGTATTAAGCGAGGATGAAATTCGGCAGGATTATCTTGCGGGTGTCAAGGTGGGTGAATGGGATTTTGATGAAGGATCGGGCAGAACAGCCAGAGACACATCCGGCAACGGTTTTGACGGAACGCTGAATAATATGAACACAAATACCTGCTGGACGAACGGCGCTTCCGGGACCGCGTTAAGATTTGATGGGACGAATGACTATGTGGATTGCGGCGACAATCCGAAAATGAAAGGCATGCCGGAGCTGACGATTGAAGCCTGGGTAAAAGGGAACAGCTATAAGCCCTATTCCGGTATTTTGTCAAAGTGGGCGGGTCCTTCTCAACAGCATTACCTGCTGGGCTATTTTTTGAACGGGTCGTCAACCAAGTTGGGAACTTTCAGCTTTTTCGTATCACAACAGCTGACGAACGGAGCGAGCGACGGAATCCAGTCGCAAACCAGTTTGGATCTGAACAGGTGGTATCATATTGTGGGCGTATTCAAGGGCGGCCAATATCTGAAATTATATGTGAACGGGGTCTTGGACACGACGAAAGCCACGACCATCGCCGGAATTGCCAGCGGCGTTTTGCCGACCTGGATCGGGCAATATGCTTATTATCCATTTGACGGATTGATTGATGAAGTCAAAGTCTATTCAAAGGCATTAAGCGATGAGGAGATTCGGCAGGACTATCTTGTGGGTGTCAAGGTGGGTGAATGGAACTTTAATGAAGGGTCGGGAACGACAGTCAAAGACACATCCGGCTACGGCTTTGATGGAACGCTGAATTATATGGATACAGATACCTGCTGGACAAACGGCGTTTCCGGGGCGGCATTAAAATTTGACGGGGGAGACGATTGTGTGAATTGCGGCGACAACCCGGCAATGAAAGGCATGTCGGAACTGACGGTTGAGGCCTGGGTAAAAGGGAGCAGCTATAAGCCCTATGCCGGGATTTTGTCAAAATGGATGTGGAATTCTCAGCAGCATTACCTGCTGGGTTATTTCCAAAACGGGTCGTCAAACAAGTTGGGAAATTTCAGACTTTCCGTATCGCAACAACTGAAGAGTGGCGGCGACATGATTCAATCGGAAGCCAATCTGGATTTGAATAAATGGTATCATATCGTGGGCGTATTCAAGGGTGGTCAATATCTGAAATTATATGTGAACGGGGTTTTGGACTCGACTAAATCCACGACTATAACCAGGATTTCCAATGGCGCCTATCCGACTTCTATAGGGAGTTATGCTATTTATCCATTTGACGGATTGATTGATGAAGTCAAAGTCTATTCCAAAGCATTAAGCGATGAAGAAATTCAGAATGATTATCTTGCGGGTGATAAAGTGGGTGAATGGAACTTTAATGAAGGATCGGGCACGACAGCCAAAGACACATCCGGCTACGGCTTTGACGGAACGCTGAATAATATGGATACAAACGGGTGCTGGACGAACGGCGCTTCCGGGACGGCATTGAAATTTGATGGGGTGAATGACTATGTGAATTGCGGCGATAACCCGAAAATGAGAGGCATGCCGGAGCTGACGGTTGAGGCCTGGGTAAAGGGAAACACATATAAGCCTTATGCCGGTGTTTTCTCAAAGTGGGCCGGTAGTTCTCAACAGCATTACCTGCTGGGTTATTTTCAAAACGGGTCGTCAAACAAGTTGGGAAATTTCAGTTTTTGCGTATCAAAGCTGACGAATGGAATGAGCGACATAATTCGATCACAAGCCAATCTGGATTTGAATAAATGGTATCATATCGTGGGCGTATTCAAGGGCGGCCAATATCTGAAATTATACGTGAACGGGGTTTTGAACACGAATAGATCCACGACCATCACCGGAATTGCCAGCGGTGTTTTGCCGGCCTGGATCGGGAAATATGCTTCTTATCCCTTCGACGGATTGATTGATGAAGTCAAAGTCTATTCAAAGGCATTAAGCGACGAGGAGATTCGGCAGGATTATCTTGCGGGTGTCAAAGTGGGTGAATGGAAGTTTGATGAAGGGTCGGGCAGAACAGCCAGAGACACATCCGGCAACGGCTTTGACGGAACGCTGAATAATATGAATACGAACGGGTGCTGGACAGACGGCGCTTCCGGGACGGCGTTGAAATTTGACGGAACGACGAATGGTTATGTTAATTGTGGTGATAACCCGAAAATGCGAGGCATGCCGGAGCTGACGGTTGAGGCCTGGGTAAAAGGGAATTCCTATAAGCCGTATGCCGGTATTTTGTCAAAGTGGGCGTGGAATTATCGGCAACATTATCTGCTGGGTTATTTTCAGAACGGGTCGTCAAACAAGCTGGGAAATTTCAGCTTTTGCATATCGCAGTTGACGAACGGAGCGAGCGACATAATTCAATCACAAGCCAATCTGGATTTGAATAAATGGTATCATATCGTAGGTGTATTCAAAGGTGGCGATTATCTGAAATTATATGTGAACGGGGTTTTGAACACGAATAGATCCACGACCATCACCGGAATTGCCAGCGCCGTTTTGCCGACCTGGATCGGGCAATATGCCTCTTATCCCTTCGACGGATTGATTGATGAAGTCAAGGTCTATTCAAAAGCATTAAGTGCTGAAGAAATTTGGCAAGATTTCAACGAGGGCGGAGGAACAAATGTTTCCGATGGCGCTAATTCCACCACCAACCTTCCCCCGCCGCCCCCGCCGCCACCCCCGCCATCGGGAGGAATAACCAATATTTATTCGGTTTTCGCCGCGGACTTTGACGGCGATACGAAAGCCGATCCGGCGATCTATTGCGAGACCAACGGCGATTGGGCGGTAAAATTGTCGGGAAGTGATTATGCGCTGACCAATCTTAGCGCATATCTTTGTGGTTCCGGCTACACCGCCCTGGCGGCTGATTTTGATGGCGATTCTCTGGCTGATCCCTGCGTGTATAAGGCGGCTACCAGCAATTGGTTGGTCAGGCTTTCCAGCGCCGGTTATGGCATCACCAATCTGGCTGATGTTTTGGGTGGTTCGAATCCTGGCGGCACGAATTACGTGGCGTTGGCCGGTGATTTTGACGGCGACGCGAAAGCAGATCCGTGTGCATATCGGGCTGCGACCGGAACTTGGATCATGAGACTTTCCGCTTTCGATTATCTTACGGTAGCGCAATATAATTATCTTGGAGGGACAGACTACACGGCGATGGCAGTTGATTTTGACGGCGATGGCTTGGTAGATCCTGCGGTCTATTACGCTTCCCTGGGGTATTGGGCGGTGTTGCTGTCTGCGGGAGAATACATTTCGGCGCTTCTTGATCCGACATTTGGCGGCACCGGCTGGATCGCAGTGGCGGCTGATTTTGACGGCGATAATTATGCCGATCCGGCCGTATTCCGGCTTTCAACCGGTGAATGGCTGATAAGGCTTTCCAGTGTTGATTATATAACTGTGGCCCCCTTCTTTTAGCGGTTTATTTCACCGTTGCGCAGGAAGGGAAAAACCAGAAAAGGAACATGGACAAGACATCATGAACATGTTGTTTAAACGCAAGCAACCTGTCATTCCCATCCGCGGGATTCATCTGGACTGCAAAGGTTTGCCGCCAACGCCGGCAAGATTGATGGAATTGCCGGATCTCCTGGCGGAACTCGGCATCAATTGTATGCTGGTGGAATGGGAAGATATGTATCCGTGGAAAAGATATCCTAAATTAGCCAATGCAACGGCCTATTCGCCCTCTTTGGTCCGCAGGTTTTTGTATAAAGCCTGCAAGTTAAACATTGAGATCATCCCGCTGATCCAGTGCCTTGGCCATATGGAAAATGTTTTATCCAGGAAAAGATTTAGCGGGCTGAGAGAATGCCCCGATAACACGGCGGAATTGTGCCCTTCCCGCGATGCTTCCCGGCGTTTGGTTATGAACATGATTGACGACATCCTTGAAACGCACTCCGGCTTAATAAGGTATTTCCATCTTGGCGGCGATGAAGCCTGGTCAATGGGGTCTTGTCCGGAATGCAGGAGGAGCATCCGGCGGCATGGCGCCGCTGAGCTTTATCTGCGCCATGTTTTGCCCTTGACTGATTTTTTAAAAGCGAAAGACATCAGGCCGATTTTATGGGACGATATGATGCGAAAATGGCCGCCGGAAGGCTTGCGCAAAATAAGCGGGGCCGCGGATTTAATGGCCTGGAATTATTCCAAAACACCGCTGGAATCCAAAGATTACGCCAAAATACCGTTGAAGGACAATATCAGAAGATACCTTCATGCGGGGATTGGCGTCTGGGGGGCGTCGGCATTCAAAGGGGCGTGCGGAGCGACCGCAGACTTGGCAAAAGTTGAAGATCGCCTGGCAAATCTATTAACATGGGCGAGGGCGGGCCGGGGCTTGAATTTAAAGGGCGTTGTGGCGACCGGGTGGAGCCGGTACGCGTATTCTTTTGTGCCCTGCGAGAGCTTGGAAGCTTCATGGAATATGGTGGTTGCGGCGGCTTGGTCAATGTGGGACGGCGCTTTGCCGGATGATGCCGTCGCGCGCATGCATCATTTTCTGCAAAAAGGAAAAATGAAACTTTTGGCCGGCGACCGGTTCCGACGTTGTTACGCGGCGGGCGAGGCGGTCAGGAACTGCCGGCAGAAACTGATGATGGAATTGACCGTCAGCGCCTGGATCTGTCCGGTGTTGGGCGGAGAACCGGAACGGCGTAATCCGCATATGGAGATGCAGTTGTTAAAAAGAATTGCGGATTTACGGCAGGAAGGCGCAAGGGTATTGGCTGATTGGCAAAAGTCGCACGCCAGCTGTGTGCCGCGCGTCTGGTTGCGCAGATATATGGTTTCAAGATTAAATTTTCCGGGTCTTTTGGCGGATGCGATCGCAAGTAAACTAAAATAAAATTTCAAATTTGTCGGGATGCAAGTGTCGGTTCAAAAACCGGCTTAGTGATGGAACGCGGTGCAATACAACAAACAGAAAGGAGCACGGGTTATATGAGAGCTTATAAGTTGATATTACACGGAATACGGCGAATTATCCGGCCATGTCGATTGGGTTTTGTGTTTTTGTTGATGCTTTTTGCCGCGCAAGTTCCTGGACTTGCGATTGACGATGTTATCACTACGAATGCGGTCGAAAATTTTACGCTGAAAAAAGGCTGGCAGACTGTGAATTTTATGCTGCCGAATGACGCGGACGAACCATGTTTGTGGATCATGGCGCGGGGCTGCGACAAACGCAAAATTGAAAGTCCGGCCGGTTTCTTGCGCATTGAGGTGAACCAAATCGTCCTGAATGAAGACCGGCTGATATTGCAAAGCCCCTGTTATGATTTGCCTTTGCATTGGGGGCAAAGTAGGTATACATCGCCGAAAAAAAAATATGATGAGGTCAAACAAGCCTGGCCGTTCAAATATGACGTGGATTTTATCATGAACAATCAATGTCGTGAAAAAGACGGCACTTATGGTTCGTATGCCACCACCAATCTGTTTCACTGGTATGCCTTTGACATGAAGGGGTTGGTAAAAAAAGGAAATAATTCGGTCAGGTTGATTGAACAAGAAAATAAGTCCGACAATTACGGGGGTTTTGTACTAGGATTCCTGGCATTAATGTCGAAAGAAGAAGTCAATCGTCGGGTCAGCGCGTATGCGAGCTCCCAGCCGAAGATTGATCCCGTTGAATTGACCTGGAAGCATGTGGCGGAGAAACGTTTTAACCTGAATATTCCCGGCGGCGCCACCCCGCGTTTTAAGACACAAAACGGCTATCTCACAAAAGATAATGTCCCCTTTTTCATGACTTATGGAAATACTTTTGCGGCGGGACGCAAGAGCGTCCTGGATATTTACGAGTATTATGGATTAGTCAACACGCGGATGTCGGGGAATGGCATCTATGCTTCCTTTGAAATCATGGAATTGCCGATTTATTTAAAAGAAGGCTGGGATCAATATCATCCCCAGCCGTGGGAAATAGGCGAGCTTTTAAATGAAACCCGAATGAATTATGACAGCGGCTTGTTGACGGTCTTGTATGTGTTTGATGCCCAAGGTGGGCTTTTCTGGCTGGAACGCAATTTCCCCGGGGTATTTGCGAGGTATGCGGATGGCACCCTGTCAGACGCTGTTGGCCGCCCGTTTCCTAATTATACCGATCCTTTATTTCAGGAGTATGTCCGGCAAACACGCATTATATTCGGCCGGGAGTTCAAGAATAATCCAGGGATATTGGGGGCGAGTTTATGGGAGGAAATGGGGTGGCGGGTATGGGGGCAGGTTAAGAAATTGATCCCGCAGTCCCCGGAAGACCTGAAACGGTATCGGGAATGGCTGGAAAAGAAATATGGGATAATCGGGCGATTGAATAAAGAATGGGATACGGATTACAAAGGGTTTGATGATCTAAAGTTTCCGGCGCTCAAGGAGCAGACGGCGAATTTTGTCAATTTTCAGTTATGGCGGAGTGCGGCGACGGTTAAATGCGCCCGGATTGCTTATGAGGCATTCAAAAGCGAGGCGACCGAGCGGGTGGTAATGGGGCAGAAAACATATGGAGATATCATAGGATCCTCCGGATATTGGATGTATGCGCTTGATAACTGGGCATTGACGGAATGGACGGACGTGTCGCGTGAATATTCCGCTACTTCAGCAATGGCGCATCTGGGCCGGGCATCGTGCCGGGCATATGGCGGGAAAGCGATGGAAGCGGATATTTGTTTCAAGGCCTGTGAGTTCAGGCAATGGAACAAGACGAATGAATGGCATAATCTGTTGGATCTGAAAGGTAAAGCAGCGCATCCATATTTTATGCAAGCAGTATTTAATGGAAACAAAGCCATTCATTGGGAAATGTATGATATAGCGTATGGGGGTGATATGCACTTTATTCATTACAATAAGAAGTGGCTGGAAGGGGCGGGCAAAACGTGGGACAAAAATAAAATCGGATATGACAGCCCCGGAACCGCGGATGTGGTGATTGAGGAACGGACACTGAAGATTGCCCGCGCCCAACAGTTGGTAACACGCAACGCCTCGTTGTTCCTGCCGGCAAACGTGCCGAAATCGGACGTGGCGGTCTTGATGACAACCGCCTCGCGAATGATTGGGCATGATCCAAAATGCAAACTATCCGGGACTAAAAGAATCATCAAAGGCGGGATTGAGAATTCCGGCAATGATTTTTATATGTTGGGCAGTCTATTTGACAACATGCATCTGACATTTGACTGCGTTGAGGAACGGATCATAGACGAAATATTCAAATACAAGGTGTTGATTGTGGGCTATCAGGCCAACGTAATGAGCCGGGAAACGGCGGACAAGATCAAAGAGTATGTAAAGAAAGGCGGCACGGTCCTGTTCTATCCTGAAGCCGGGACGTGGGACAGCGTTAATTTCCAGAAGGATAAGGCCGTCAATGAAATATCGCCCGGCTTCGGATTGAGCGAGTTGTGTGGGGCAAAGATCGATAACGAGAAAATCATTGAGCAAGCCGGGATAGTGCTCAAAAAAAATATGAATGGATACAAGGCCGGAACCGTGATAACCAATCATTATTACGGCGTTAAGCTTGAATCAACGGGCGGGGAAGTTGTGGCCGAGGATGGAGACGGACAACCGGTATTGGTGAAAGGCTCGGACGGGAAGGCCTGGTATTTTGCCGGGTATCTTGGTTTTGCCTATTATCAAAGTTATGACGAGCATGAACGTTTTGCCCGACTGGTTGAGGACATATTGAAATCAGCCGGGGTTGAGAAGCGGGTGGAGATTGACGGGATGGCTGACCGGCGAAAGATTATTCCGGGTCTTTTGGAGGGGGAAGGCTACTGGCTGGTCGGGGTAAATAACTTTGACGATCAGGAACAGAAATTAAAAATAAAAGTAAACGGGATACCTGATAAAAAATATGAGATCGTGGACATCAGCGGTGAAGGTTTTTCCTTTGAAAAGGGAAAAGACGGGAATAATCATATGCAACCTGATCCGGAAGGCGCTAAGGCGAAATACGTGACGGAAAAAATCAGCGGGAAGTACCTGGCAAAAACCGGATTTGAAGGAAATGTTGAAAAATATATGGGCAAGGTCTGGTTGATCCGCCCGGCGGGAGCTGAAGTGTGGGTGAACGCAACGAAAGAAGCTTTGCGCTCGTACGTGGATTTGAAGAAGCCGCTGAAGATCGTTGTCGGCGCCGGTGCAAATGATGACATAGAAGAACTTTCCGCTAAATTGAGAAAAGTATTGGAAAGCAAGGGGATGAAAATTGAAGTGGTTAAAGACGATGCCATCAAGCGGAAAGTGGCGGAAGGGACCCTGGTTGAAGACGGATATGAGTTGGAGAAATACCGGCACGTGGTGATTAACGATGACGCCAACCTGATTGTGATCGGGAATGCCTCCGAGAACAGCGTGGCCAAACATCTGGAGACGGCCGGGAATTATGTGTTCAACAAGGTGCCGGAAATAGTGGATAAAAAATATCCCGGGAAAAGGCGCGGCATAATTCAACTGGTGGAAAGCATAAATAATTTTTCCTATGACGCGACGAATAAAAGCCGGGACGCAATCCTGGCGAGCGGGAGCGACCGGGAAGGGACGATCAAGGCCATAAAAGAATTGATTCGGATTATTCAATGAATAATATAAGCTCAGAGCATCCCATAGGATGCTCAGGTTGTAGGCTATAGGCTGTAGACTATTAGGTAAATCAATATTTTTCAGGCCGATTTATAAAACTGCATTTCCGGTTTTTTAAAGATACGATTTCTGTGTTTTGCACTACAGCCTACAGTCTTCCGTCGAAGGCGGATCCCTGGCCGAGCTCGGGCAGGCCGCCGTGGCGGAAAACCGCTACAGTCTCGGCGTCCCTATGGGACGCCAGTGAAATAATGAAGATCATAAAGGATGCGCATTTCTTGGCGCTGCAAGCGCAACGCCTCTGAATCCTGAATTGGCTTTACTTTTTGGTTTTGAGCCGGTAACAATACTACGCAATTTTCGGGCGGTTAGCTCAATTGGCAGAGCGCCACCCTTACACGGTGGATGTTGTGGGTTCGAGTCCCTCACCGCCCATGCTTCGCCCTTCGGGCTATGCATGACACGGCCATTAAAATCTGAAGGGCGAAGCATGCCCTGCGTAGTTGATCGGTGCGAAACGAAGCGGGGCCGATTCCACACATATCATCGCATTATAGCGGACAGGTCTCACGCGAAGGATGATTGATGAAAGAATGGCTGATTATTGACGGGTACAATTTGATTCATCAGATTTTTCCGGATGATCGGCACGGCAACCAGGCCTCTCTTGAAAAAAACAGAAAAAAACTTTTAACCCTGCTGGAGCCGCTGGTTAATGCGCTCGCCCGGAAGATAACCGTTGTTTTTGACGGACAGTTGGATAATACCCGCAATAACCCAAAAGACAGCGAAGTTATAGACGTTGTTTATTCTCCGCCGCACCTGAGCGCCGACACGGTTATTGAAAATCTTGTCTGGAAAGCCGACCATCCCGAAGATATTCTGGTGGTAACCTCTGACCGTCTTGAGCGCGATGGCGCCAGCGCAAGCGGCGCGGATACCATGGCATCCTCTCTTTTCGTTTCAATGCTTGAAGACGAACAACGCCGTTTGAGCCTCAAAATCAACCAAATGAATAAAAGGCATGAAAATGTCACCTTGGGCGACTTTTTTCCTTTTTTACCTAATGAAAAATCGGACTGAAGATTGTTTTCTATGCAAGTTGTTATTCATAAATGTTTAATTGAATTTTTACCATGGATTGTAGTTGCGTTTTGCCGGACCGCATGATATAGTGGCTGGCAATTTGTTAATAACTTGTCAACAACCTGTATAATGGAAAGTTAATATGCGTCTTAAATGCTTGGAATTAATCGGCTTCAAGAGTTTTGCCGATCGGACTGTTCTTGATTTCGGCGAAGGCATCTCGGCGATTGTCGGACCGAACGGTTGTGGTAAAAGCAATGTTTCGGATTCAATTCGCTGGGTGCTTGGCGAACAAAGCGCGCGTCTTTTACGGGGCACGGCCATGCAGGATTGCATTTTTAACGGCACGGATGCTTCCGCCCCGAAAAATATGGCCGAGGTAAGCTTGACCCTGACCGATTGCGAACAGGTCTTGGGCACTGATTATCACGAAGTTACCGTTACGCGGCGCGTGTTCCGTTCCGGCGAAGGCCAGTATTTCATCAATAAAACCCCCTGCCGCCTGAAGGATATTCAACGTCTTTTCCTGGATACCGGCATAGGAACCAATTCTTATTCAGTCATGGAGCAGGGGAAGATTGACCTCATTTTGCGGTCGCGGCCGGAAGACCGCCGCGAGGTGTTTGAGGAAGCCAGCGGCATCGCCAAGTATAAGACCGACAAGCGCGAAGCAATGCGCAAACTGGAACAGACTGAAAACAACCTGTTGCGCCTGGCCGATATCATCAAGGAGGTAAAGCGCCAGATTATTTCCATTCAACGCCAGGCCGGCAAGGCCGAACGCTATAAAAAAATGTTTGAGCAGTTGCGCGGATATGACGTCTATGCGGCCCGCGAGCGACTGAAATTAATGGCATCCGAAATAACGGCCATGGATGCCCAGCACGCTTCCATCGTGGAAAAGAACGAGGCGCTCCAGCATGATATTGAATTGCTGGATCTTGATAACAGCCGGCTTCAGGAAGAAAGGGCAAAAATTGAGGGTGAAATATCAGCCTTACAACAGGCGGCCGTGCAGGTGGAATCGCAGATTGAGCAGTTGCGCCAGTCGCTGGAAACCAATAACCAGCGACTGACCGAGCACCGGCTCCTCATTCAGCACGATTCAAATGAAATTGAGGCGGCGCGCAACGAACTTGATGGCGTCCGCTCATCAGCCGCGCAAATTGAAGAAAACCTTAAAAATACCAATGCCAAATTTACCGCGGCCGAAGAAAACCTTAAAATCAAGGCCGGGCAAAATGCGCAACACGAAGCAGAACTGGACCGGACGAAAAACAACATCCAGGAACTTATGACGGAATCGCTCGGCCTGGATGACCGGTTGACCAAGTCACAGAACGAACTTCACCAGCTTGAAAACTCCGACCGGGTTGTCGTAATCCGTCGCGAGCGTTGCGCCGCCGAACAGGCTAATTTGCGCATTGTGCTTGGAAAACAGCAGGAGCGGGTTGATAACGCGGAGAAAGTAATGCAGGAGATGCTGGGCGCCGTCGGCGAGGCCGAGCAGGCTCTGCATAAATGCGAGGATGAAATCCGCCAACACGACGGGCAGATATCCGCCGCGCAGGCCGAAATAGGCCAGGGCGAGAATGAACTCGCGGCGTTGACGGCGCAAATTGAGATGTTAAGCGCGGATACTTCCGCGAAATTGCCGCTGCAGGGGCTTCAAGATGATGAATTCAACGGGCTTGAGCGCGAAAACATGCTCGGCCGGCTTTATCAGCACGTCAAAGTCAATGCCGATTACCGGATCGCGTTTGAAGCCGTCTTGCGCGACCTGTTGAATGCTTATATTTTGAAAGATCTTCCCGGCGCGATAAAACTGGTCAATGCGTTAGACAAGGAAAATAACGTTTCCATGAGTTTTGTCGTGGCCGATCTGCCGTCCGTTCCGGAGCCAAGCGCGCATCGCCCGCAGAATGCGGTCGGCCTGCTTGAACAACTGCAGTTTCCCGATCAATTCCGGCCGCTGTTCACGCGCCTGTTGCAAAATGTCTATGTCGTGGAGTCCGCCGATTTCCTGGGCCAGAATGTTGATCCGGCGATCGTGGGCGTCACCAAGAACGGGGTTGTTATTCGCGGCACCGGCGCGGTGCAAGCCGGAACGGGGATAGCGTCGTCTGAAGAAAGTCCGATTCTCAAGCAACAGCGCTGTGAGGAACTCAAGGCGCGGCGGCTGAGACAGAATGAAAAATATGCCGTTATTCATGATTCCTGCCGCAAGCTTCTTGAGGTCCAAAACAAGCAAAGGGAACTTTTCAACGCCCTGCGGGATGATCTTGATGCCAAGCGGCAGGCGCTTGCCGGCCACCAGGGCCAGTGCCTGGTGATCAAGAGCGAAGCCGACAAAACCCGCGACAATCTGGAAACTGTTTCGCTGGAGCTGAAAGAAATTGAAAAACAAGGCAGTTCAACCGAACGCAAGAGCGAGCTTATTACCAGTATGGATGAATCCCACGCCCGGCGGATTGCGGTAAAGAAAAATCTTGAAGAACTGAACGGCAATATCAGGACGCTTGAACAGGTTCACAAAGAACTTCAAGCCGAGGTAATCGCCGCGAATGTCAGCGCCGTCCGGCACCGGGAGGAAGTCGGCCACCTTGCCCAGATGGGCGCGGCCCAGAAAGAGCGCATCGCCCAGCTTGAATCCCTGGTCAGCAACCGCGCCGCGCGCATTCATGAATACGAGCAGGCTGTTTGTTCCTTTGAAAATTACAGCAAGGAAGCCGCCATCCGTTTGCCGGCCTTGCGGGAGCAGAAGTCGAAAAATGCCGAACAAATAGAACATATCCGGGAAAATCGCGACAAATTTCTGGTGGAATGCAAAAACGCCGAGGAAAAATTAAAACATCTTCGCGGCAGTTGGGAAACCCAGCGCAATCAACAGAGCGATCTAAACGGAAAAATCATTGAGTTGCGCATGCGCCGCGAGCATCTTCTGGAAAGAATCACCGGCGAATATCATGTTGCGGAAGAAATCATTATAAACACGGCCGAGCCGGAATGGGACGATGGCGCCAAGCCTTCGCCGGAACAGCTTGACTCCCTGATCGGCGATTTGCGCGCCAAGATTGAAGCCATGGGACCGGTCAACACCGGCGCGATCGAGGAACTCCAGCAATTGCAGGAACGGTACGAATTCCTGAGCAAACAGCAGGAAGACCTTATCAACGCGCGCCAGCAGTTGATGGAAGCCATCAAAAAAATAAATCAAACCACGACCGAAATGTTTTCCAAGACATTCGCCCAGATAAACGAGAATTTCCAGACGATGTTCAGCCAATTGTTCGGCGGCGGGACAGCCAAGCTGATTTTGACCGACGAGGGTGATATCCTTGAGTGCGGCATTGAAATATTTGCCCGGCCTCCCGGCAAAAGACTGCAGAGCATTTCCCTGCTTTCCGGCGGGGAGAGCACCATGACCGCGGTGGCCTTGTTGTTCGCGATCTTCATGGTCAAGCCCAGCCCGTTTTGCGTCCTGGACGAATTGGACGCCCCGCTGGATGACGCCAACAACCAGCGCTTCATCAATATGCTTAAAAACTTTTTAAAGAATTCGCAGTTTATCGTTATCACCCATAATCGCCAGACCATCGCCTCCGCCAGCGTTCTTTATGGCGTAACCATGCAAAAGGACAAGGTTTCAACAATCGTCTCCATGCGTTTCAACAGCGCCGGCAAGGCTGAACCGGTTGCTTCCCAACCGGATGTTCCCCCACCGGAAAACCTCGTCATCCAGGCGAAAAATTGAATTCATCCGGTAAATTGAAACGCAATCGCCTCCTGAATAAGGGACTTACCCGTAGAGTCAGTTGCAAAACTCCGGAAAGAATCGGCTCGTCGGGGCGAGCCTCCTACATTTCTTAGGAAAATCACGATTGTAGGAGCGCCACACCGCTCGCCTCGGCGGAGCCTTTGGCGAAGCCTGGGTTGGCGCGATGAGTTTTGCAATTAGCTCCGTATACAGGTAATTACGCGCCTGTTTGTTTTGCTGCGTATTGACGGCGGAAAGCGGCGGGGCTGATGCCGCGTAGTTGCCTGAATTTGCGCGAAAAATAATAGCGATCGCAAAAGCCCGTCTCCATGGCGATTTGCTTTATGCTGAGCTCGGAAAAGTGCAGCAGCAGGCAGGCCCGGTCAATGCGTTTGACCAAGCCGTAGGCGTGCGGGGGACATCCCAGTGCGTGTTGAAAATAGCGGCAGAATGCGGTCGGATGCATGGCAATCCTGGCGGCCAATTCGCTGTTTGTAATTGGTTGCCATTCCCGGGATTCCCACCATTTGAGCATATTATTCAGGCGTGGATTATCCTCCGTGGCAGGCAATAGATGGGCGGGCAGGGTGGAAAGCGCATGCCAGCATAACGCCAGCGCCGTGGCCGAACGCCGTATCGCGTCCTTGTATGATGTCTCCCCATGCAGATAATCGCGTTTCATTGCTGCAACCAGGAGCGGATTGGCGGCGAACCGGTGCACGCAGGACTGGATGCGTGCGAATGGCAGCCCAACGGTGAAATGGGTATAAAAATGTTCAACCGGCCTGGTCAGTTCACGCGCCAGGGTGGTGTTGGGGGCGATCAGCACAAAGTGCGTGGGTTCCAAGGGGTGGTATGCCGCGCCCACCGGGTCTCTAAGACGCGCGCCGGTACGCTCATTCCAATACAGGCGCCAGTAAGGCACCCTCATGCCGGCGCAATTCCACCATTTGCGTAATCTGAGCCGACCGCAGAAAAGCAGGTTCACTTGCGGCGTATAGGCGGTGTTAGTGGGATTCAATTGCAACATAAGCTGATTTTGCCATGGCTAATTTTACACACAACCCGGTCATTTTTGTCCATTGTTGTAACTTGGTTTATATATTAATTTTCAATCATTAGAAAGTAATATTAATATTTTTTGAAAGGTAAAAATCATGCATATTCCGAACTGGGCCTTGTTTTTTGATTTTCACACCATGCCGGCCAACCCGGATGTGGGTAAAAATTTTGACATGGATGCCATAACCGGCTGGATTAAGGATTGCGGCGTGGATTTTGTCGTCTTTCCGGCGCGGTGCAACCTGGGCACCGCCTATTATCCGACCAAACTGGGTATTCCGCATCCCGCCATGCAACGCGACCTTTTCGGCGACTTGGCGGCGGCCTGTCATGCCAAAGGAATAGCAATCTCCGCCTACATCAATGCCGGTCTAAGCCATGAGGAAGCGTATCGGCGGCGCGACTGGACGGTGTTGCGCGCCGACGGCCGCATGTATGCCGAGCCGTTCAATGAATCGTTTTGCCGCCAGATGTGCTACAACACGGGGTACGCCGAGCATCTGATCGGCATGGCGCGCGAAGTTGTTGAACTCTATAAAGTGGACGGTTTATTTTTTGATTGCTTCCATACGCAACCCTGTATCGGCATTGAATGCATGGAAAAAATGAAGGCGGAAGGGGTGGACTGGAGCGATCCGGTGCAACTCAACGATTTCAACTACCGCAAGATGCTGGCCATGGGGCGCCGGTTGTCGGAGGGTGTGCGCGCCATCAATGCCGATCTCCTGCTTTACTTCAACGGTATTGACTTCGAAGCCCAGGCCGAATTCGGCAGTTACCTGGAACTGGAATGTCTGCCGCAAGGGGGATGGGGGTATGAACTGTTGCCCATGATTGCGCGCTATATGCGCACCCTGGGCAAGCCGGTACTGAACATGACCGGCCGGTTCCAAAAAAGCTGGGGGGATTTTGGCGGCATCCGCACCAAGCCCAGCGTGGAATATGACTGCATCTGCGGCATTGCCAATTGCCTGCCGCCGAGTATCGGCGATCATTTTCATCCGCGCGGCGACCTGAATCGCGCGGTGATGGAATTGGACAAAGCCGTCTACAACAACTTGCGGCCGCTACAGCCATGGATTGAAGGCGCCGTGCCCTTGGTGGACATGGCGAACGTGATGAAATGCGGCTATCCCGGATATGGATGGGTTGGCGGCGATCGTCAACAGCAAATAGATTCGGCCACTCAGTCGTTAAAGGCCGCCACGCGCATGTTGTGCGAGTTAAAAATGCAGTTTGACAATGTTACCCTGGCGGCGCCGTGGGAAAAGTACAAAGTTTTGATCATGCCTGATGAAGTTGAAGTCAACAAGGAAATTGCCGAACGCCTGAAAAAACATCTTGATAATGGCGGCGCAATCATTGCGACCGGCCGTTCCGGTCTGGATGAAGCCCGCGCAAAATTCGCGCTTGATGTTTTCGGGGTGGAATATAACGGCGCCGATCCGTTCAATCCGGCTTATATTGAATTTAAACCGGAGTTTGCCGAAGGCATGCCTGATATGCCGGTGACCTTGTATGAGCGCGGACTGTCCGTAACGGCCCGTCCTGGAGTTAAAATCCTGGCCACCATCACCGCGCCGTATTATAATAATGAATGGGACGGCCGTCATGGTTACCGCTACACGCCGCCGGCCATGGGAACGGGGCGGCCCGCAATCACGCTCAACGGGCGCGTGGCGTATGTCAGCCATCCCATATTCGGCGCATATTACACCAGCGCGGCCTTGCCCATGCGGCAGATCGTGGCCAATCTGCTTGCCCGGTTTCTGCCGGAACCGCTGATCCGCGCGTCTGTCGGCGTGCCCGTGCGGCTCGCGCCGCCGTCCTACAGCCGCATTACCGTGACCTCGCAGCCGGGGCGGCGCATGGTTTATGTGATGGCCTATCTGCCTGAGTCACGCGGCGCCGGGATGAACATGATTGAAGAACCGTTGGAGTTGAACGACTTTGCCGTCAGCCTGCGCTTGGACGGGCGCATGCCGAAGAAGGCTTATCTGGCGCCTGGCCTGGAAAAACTGAATTTCACCATTGCCGGCAACTACGTCACCATTAATATTCCGCGGGTACGCGGGTGGGCGGTGGCGGTGGTTGAGGAGTGACTGGTTTGATTCAACCGGTCATGGACAAAACGCGGCGTAATGCGTTCAGACAACGTGCGTTTTCTGATCTCCGGCCGATGGTAATCCGGATGTGTTCCGGCAGGTTGTAGCCATCCATGGGCCGGACGATAATTTTTTCCTTTTGCAGTTCCTGGAAAATTTTTCTTCCGTTACCGACCTTGACAAGCATGAAGTTCGCCACGGACGGGATGTATTCTATGCCGAGTTTTTTCAAGTTATCTTCAAAAAATCGCAGTCCTTTCCCGACCATTTCCCTGGTTTTGGCAACGAAGGCGTCATCCTTGATGGCCGCCAGGGCCGCCTTCAAAGCCATGTCATTGACGTTGAACGGCTGGCGGACGGCGGCCATGAGTTCAATTCCTTCCGCCGGGGCAACCGCATATCCGATGCGCAATCCCGCCAATCCGTATGTTTTGGAAAAAGTGCGCAAAATGATGATTTTGCGTCCTTCGCGGACATAACGGAGCGTATCGGGCTGCATTTCCGGGGAGAGCAACTCAACATACGCTTCATCCATGACAACCACCACGTGGGGCGGGACTTTATTCATAAAGTCATGGATTTCATCGTTCTTGACTATTGTGCCGGTGGGATTGTTCGGGTTGGCGATAAAGACAACTTTGGTGCGCGGGGTTATCGCGGAGAGCATCGCCCTCAGGTCATGGGTAAAGTCATGCATGGGAACAATAACCGGGCGCGCCTCAAACATCTCAACAATCAGCCGGAAAATTGCAAACGCGCGGTCGGCCATCACGGCTTCGGAATCGCGGTCCAGGAAAACATGGCCGATAAACTCAATAATCTCGTTGCTCCCGTTGGCGATCATGATTTGATCGGGCGCAACCTTTAATTTGCCGGCAAGGGCTTTCCGCAGATAAAAAGCTCCGCTGTCCGGATAACGGTGCATCTGGGAAGCGGCCTGTTTCATCGCGCGCACCGCCATGGGCGAAGGGCCGAGTGCGTTTTCATTGGAGGCCAGCTTGATGATATCATCCGCGCTTTCAAATCCCAGTTCGCGCGCCACTTCTTCCATTGGTTTCCCGGTCTCGTACCGGCCAAGATTGCTCAGCCATTTTTTTGCGATTGATTTCATGATACTGGCGGATGGCGTTCAGCGTATAGGATTAAGGGCCTGTAAAGCATGCTATGCTTCCCGTTTTTCGAATTCAATAGCTTTCGGATAAGACCCCAGGATTGTCAAAAGCTGACAATGCTTGCTTAAATCGCGCATCGCCCGGCGCACGTTCTCATCCTGGACGTGGCCTTCAATATCCACGAAAAACAGATATTCCCAGGCCTTTTGCCGGCTTGGCCGTGATTCAATCTTGGTCATGTTCAATCCGTATTTTTTCAACGAACCCAGCGCCCGATGCAGCGAGCCGGCCTGGTGTTTGACCGAAAACAAAATGGACGTCTTGTCATCGCCGGTTTTGTTCCCGAAAGATTTGCCGATGACAAGGAAATGGGTCATATTGCCGCTTACATCCTGAATGTCGGCGTTAAGGATATTCAGGTGATAGACCTCGGCCGCCAGCCGGCCGGCGATCGCGGCGGCATGCTTGTCTTTGGCGGCCATTTCAGCCGCGCGCGTGGTGCTGGCGACCTCGACCAATTCCACATCCGGCATTTCGCCGCGCAGCCATTTACGGCATTGCCCGAGAACATTCGGGTTGCTTATAACGCGCCTGATTCCGGCGCGCGTTCCCGAGGCGAGCAGATAATGCGCGATCGGCTGGTAAATTTCCGCGCAGATTTTTAATTCGTTTTCCGCAAGGCAATCAAGCGTGTTGGTAACCGCGCCTTCGGTTGAGTTTTCAACCGGGACAACCCCATAATCGGCTTCCTTCCTTTGAACGCGTTCAAAGACCTCGTCAATTGTCTCGCAGGGAAGATATCCGACGCTTTTTCCGAATCGGCGCAGGGCGGCCTGGTGGGAAAAGGATGCCTTCGGCCCCATATACGCCACGCGGATGTTTTTTTCCAGCGCCAGCGAGGCCGACATGATTTCGCGGTAGATGGCCATCAGGGCCGAGGAGGGCAGGGGGCCGCGGTTTACCCTGGCAATGTTATTCATGATCGCCTTTTCGCGCGCCGGCACATACGTTTCAGACCGTGACACGTTCTTGATTTTCCCGATGGTCAATGCCGCGGAAGCGCGCCGGTTTAAAATCCGGACCAATTGTTGGTCAAAGGCGTCTATTTTACGTCGCAAATTGTTCAAGTTTTTTTTTGTCATGGCGTGTTATCCTGCGCTGCGGGTTCATCCGCCGCCTTCTGCGGTTCGGGCGCCTGCGTTTCTGTTTCCCGGCCTGCGGTTTTCTGCTCCGGAATATCCTGTTCATCCTCATCGTCTTCGTCATCACCGTCATCATCTTCTTCGTCGTCAACATCCGCATCGCCGGCGTTTTCCTGTGCGGCTTGTTCGGTATGCGCCTTGATTCTTTCCGCCTCTTTGCGGCGCAATTGCTCAATACCGGGCAGATGGTTGATATCTTGCAGGCCGAAATGTTCCAGGAAAAGCTGGGTCGTGCCGTAAAGCAGGGGATGGCCCGGCAAGTTACTGCGCCCCGCAATCTTGATCAACTGGCATTCCAGAAGGTGACGCACGATGTTATCCACATTAACGCCCCGGACCGATTCAATTTCCGCCCTGGTAACGGGCTGGCGGTAAGCGATGATCGCCAATGATTCCAACGCCGGCTTTGAAAGGCGGCTTGGTTTGCCGCTGTTGAGCAGACGGCGGAGCCACGGGCCGCCTTCCGGATCAGTCTGCAGACGAAACCCGCCGGCCACTTCGGCGAGATGGATGCCGGCCGCCATCTGGATCAAGTCAACTTTTATCTGCTCCAGCGCGGCGCAGATCTCGGTTTCCTTGATTTTTGCGAATTGACGGCAAAGCTGTTCCTCTTCTTCCTCGGCGGTCTGGACAAAAATCTTTTTAAGATCGGCCGCCGTCATCGGTTTTTTTGCGGCAAACAGCATTGCGCCGATTATTTTTTTCAGGGTCGGTTGGTCGGGTGGTAAAGACATGTTTTGTGTTCCTCTAGAATAGCATTGTTCTTATCCTGGCTACTGACTTCTGAATTCTGACTTCTTTCTTCATCATTCATTTGCCCGCACGATCATTATTTCGCCGAATGTCTTGTCCTGTTTTGCGGTTATCTGGTGCAAACGCACCAGTTCCAAAACGGCCAAAAAGGTGCAGATAATTTCATGCCGGGTTGCAATGTGATTGAAAAGGTTGAAAAAAGGAACGCTTATTTTCTCCTTTATCAGGGCCAGCAGCATTTCAATCTTGTCGGCCACGGTTATTTTTTCGGCGAATATTTCGCCGATCACCTCGGGTTCAATTCTTTTTAAAGCCTCGTTAAAGACGGAAATCAAGTCAAAAATAGTCACTTCTTCCATTCCAATTTCAGAAGACGCGGGTGAGGGGATGTCTTCGCTTCCGCGCAGGAATGAATTACTTTGCGAAACTTCCATGTTCTGCAACAGGCCGGCGGCATCCTTGAATTTTTTGTACTCCACCAGCTTGCGGATCAAATCCCAGCGCGGATCATCCTCTTCCGGCTCAAGCTCGGGGCGTTCTTCCGGCGGCAAAAGCAGGCGGCTTTTAATCATCAAAAGCGTCGCCGCCATGACCAGGAAGTCGCCGGCAATATCCAGGTCCAGCATGCGCATCAACCCGAGATATTCCATGTATTGGCGCGTGATGAGTTCGATGGGGATGTCATAGATGTCAACCTCATCTTTTTTGATCAAGTAGAGCAGAAGGTCCAGCGGACCTTCAAAGACCTCCAGCTTTATCTTTAACTCGTCAGTCTGTTGAATCGGCATAATTTGTTACTCCAGACCGACGGCGATCCTTGCTTTTTTTAACGTGGTTTGAATGACTTGCCTTGCCTTTTCGGCGCCTTCGCGCAGGATGCGTTCAACCCCGGACGGATCCGCCTGCAGTTGTTCCCGCCTTGCGCGGGCCTGGGCAAAATACTGCCAGATCAGTTCAGCCAGCTCTTTCTTTACCTCGCCATACCCGATCCCTCCGTTCCGGTAACGGTCGGCCGCCTGGGCGCATTTATCCGGCGGGGCAAAAAGTTTGTACAAGGCGAACACGTTGCATTTATCCGGGTCTTTTTTGTCGGCCACCGTCTTGCTGTCGGTCACGATCCGCATGACCGTTTTGCGCAATTCATTCTGCGACGTAAAAATCTCAATGGTATTGTTGTAGGATTTTGACATTTTCTGGCCGTCAATCCCGGGAACCACGGCAACTTCTTCCTTGATCAAAGGCGCCGGAATTTTAAATGTTTCCCCGAACTGGTTGTTAAATTTTATGGCAATATCGCGCGTTACCTCAACGTGTTGCTTCTGATCCTGGCCCACCGGCACGACATCGGCCTGTCCCGCCAGGATATCGGCCGCCATCAACACCGGATAGGCAAAAAGGCCGTGGTTTGAGGGAATGCCCCGCGCAATTTTATCCTTGTAGGAATGGCATCTTTCCAGCAGTCCCATCGGAGTGACAATGGAAAGCAACCAGGCAAGTTCGTGCACTTCCGGCACGTCGCTTTGGCGGTAAATCACCGTCTTTTGGGGATCAAGTCCGCAGGCCAGGAAATCCAGCGCGGTATCCAGTGTTTTTTTGCGCAATTGTTCCGCGTTCTGGACGGTTGTCAGCGCATGATAATTGGCAATAAACAGGAACACCTCGCCCTTGCCCTGGAAATCCAGGGCCGGCTTCATCATCCCGAAATAATTGCCCACATGCGGTTCGCCTGAAGACTGAATTCCTGACAGCACTCTCATCGTTTCTGTTTCCTTTTGCGGCCAAATATACCGTGTTTAGGCAAGCAAGCAATAAGAAAATATTCTTCTTGATGCTTGCGAATTAAAACATAAATGAATATGATTATGGTTGTTATTTATGAAAAAATGTTCCCATGTTTCTGCGGTCGAAGGCGAGTGGTTGGATTGGTACCGGCTGACTCCACGGCAACGTTGGCAGGAATCTGGAAAACTTTGGGCATTTTATACTGAGATGGGCGGTTCCCTTGACCATGAACCCGATACACAAAGTCCTTTCAATTCTGCGTGCCTGCCGTGTGCGCTACCTGCTCATGGGCGGACAGGCCTGCATATTGTACGGCGCAGCCGAGTTTAGCCGCGATACCGATATCGTCCCGTTCCTAATTGACAAGGAGTTCTTATCACGATGAGCGAGGATAAAACAAATCCGTCTTTCGATGATTTCCGCCGGCAGGTTGAAGATATGTTGCGTAAATCGCACATGAATCCGGTCATTGCCCACCCGCAGGAAGATGCCCCCCAGGGGGAAGAATCAACGGCCAACGTCGAAAAGCTGAACAAAATCCGCGAATTCAACCTGAAACCGCGCGAAATCAGGGATTATCTTGACCGGTTTGTCGTTCAACAGCAGGAAGCGAAAAAAGTTCTGGCCGTGGCGATCTGCGACCATTACAACCATGCGCGGCAATGCATGGAAAATCCTTCCCTGCGCGAGCGCGAATATGCCAAGCAGAACATCATCCTGCTCGGGCCGACCGGCGTTGGAAAAACTTATATCATGCGTTGCATCGCGCGCCTGATCGGCGTGCCGTTTGTCAAATCGGATGCCACCAAATTTTCGGAGACGGGCTACGTGGGCCATGACGTCGAGGACCTGGTGCGGGATTTATTCCGGGCGGCCGGCGGCGACGTGGAGTTGGCGCAGTATGGCATTATTTATATTGATGAAATTGACAAGATTGCATCGGCGCAGAGCACGGCCGGCCGCGATGTCTCCGGCCGCGGTGTCCAGGTCAACCTCTTGAAACTGATGGAAGAGACTGATGTGAACCTGCAAAGCCAGACGGATATCCTGGGGCAGATGGAAGCCATGATGCAGTTCCAGAAAACCGGCAAATCGCCCTGCCGCACAATCAATACCAGGCATATTCTGTTCATTGTCAGCGGTGCTTTTGAGTCAATCGCCGACGGCGTGCAGAAAAGACTCTCAACGTCAAAAATCGGTTTTGCCGCCGATTCCAGCGGACGCCAGCCGGGTGATTATCTCAAAATGGCCCAAACGCGTGATTTTATTGCCGGCGGATTTGAGCCGGAATTCATCGGCCGCCTGCCGGTGCGTGTGGTGTGCGAGCAGTTGAAGACTGACGATTTGAAACAAATTCTCCTTTCATCCGAGGAAAACATATTAACCCAGTATAAACGCGATTTTTCGGGCTACGGCATTGACTTTTCAATCACCAACGAGGCGGTTGCGGAAATTGCCCGCCGGGCGATAGATGAACAAACCGGGGCCCGCGGCCTGATGACGGTGCTGGAGCGGACTTTCCGGAATTACAAGTTCCAGCTTCCCTCAACCGCCATCAAGTCCTTTGAAGCCACGCATGAAACGATTATTGACCCGGAAGCGGCGCTGAAAAGACTGCTCCACGCCAACCGCGATTCACAGCGCGTTCTGTTGCGAAACGAAATCTCCGATTTCGTGCGGCGGTTCCGGGAAATGCACGGCCTGGAATTGGTGTTCAATGATGACGCCATAGATTTCCTGGTGGAAATGAGCGTGGAATGTGATAAGTCCGCCAGGACAATCTGCGATCAAAAATTCAAGGATTTTCAGCACGGCCTCAAAATCATTGCCGGTAATACCGGCCAGAATTCATTTGTGATTACACGGCAGGTGGTTGAGAATCCGGACAAGGAACTTTCCGGTTGGATTATTGCGAGCTTTCGAAATGCAGAAGGCACAAAGGCACAAAGTGTGGATAAAAACCAAAATGTTTGAAATGGTTACGAAACAAGAATCTTAATACCTGAATATTGCGCGCTTTTCGCACAAGTGGTTAACCCCTTGTCAGCCAGCATTTATGCTGGTTGACGACGGCCCGAAGGGTAAAAATTGCACGTTTTCGTGCAATTTTCAGGTAATAAATTCTGCATTTTTCATTCTGCATTTTCCGGCAAATAAACCAACGGGTCGCGGGTATTGTTTACCTTAAAGGCGGCCAGGCGTTCCACACATGACGGGCATTTGCCGCATGCCTTCTGATGCCCGCGGTAACAGCTCCAGGTATGCGCATAGTTCACGCCGAGCGTCAACCCGGTTTTTACGACCCGGCTTTTGCCGAGCCCGGCGAACGGCGCTTCCAAGACAACGGCTTTGCGGTGATTGAGGCGCAAAACACCGTTCATGCGCCGGACAAATTCTTTCGTGCAGTCCCAGTAGCCGTAATAATCCTGCGCCTGGGCGGCATAATAGACATTGTATATGCCGAGGGCTTCGGCATGGGCGCAGGCCAACGAGATGAGAATCATATTGCGGTTGGGAACATAAGTGGCAGGTTGCGCGCGTTCAGCCGGTCTTATGGTTTTATAATCGGGAACCGGTGTCTGCGGCGAGGTCAGGGCCGATGATTTGCCGATAAACCCGGCAAAAAAAGAAACGTCTATGACAAGGTGTTCCTTTACGCCAAGGTGATTTACCTGCCAGCGCGCGCACAAAAGCTCGCGTTTAAAATGTTTCTGGCCATAATTAAACGTGAGCGCATAGATTGAATGACATGCCAGCCTCTGTTTCAGGTAATGAAGCAAGGTGGTTGAATCCAGTCCGCCGCTCAACAGAATGACGACCTTTTTTTTCATTTTCCCCGCCCGGCCTTCGGCCAGATTTGTTTGTGAAGCTGAAGATTAAGCCGCACCGGCAGGCAGTCCCTGATAATCCATGCGGCCAGCAACTGCGGCTTCAGGAAACCAACGGCCGGGCTGAAATTCACCGCGTGACAACGCCTGGTCAAGCGGTATTTCCCCGTTATTTCCCGTGCCCATTCATAATCTTTGCGCCCGCAGATCACAAATTTCACCTCATCCTGCGGACGCAGGACGCGCATGTTCGGCCAGTAGTTTTTACCGGACTCGCCGCTCCCCGGACATTTAATGTCCAGGATTGTGACAACCTCCTTGGGAAGGGGCGAAACATCACAAGTTCCATTCGTTTCCAGCAGGGTTTGCCCGTGTTTGATGAGCAGCTTGAGCAAATCAAGTGTGCCGGGCTGCAACAACGGTTCGCCGCCGGTCACCTCAACCAGCGGCATTTTGCTTGCTTGAAAATCAGCCGCCAATTTTTCAATGGGGTGGGGGCGTCCGCCGTGCCAGGCATATTTGGTGTCGCAATATCGGCAACGCAGGTTACACCCCGCAAGGCGGATGAAATAACAAGGCTGTCCGGAAAAAGTTGTTTCGCCCTGAATCGAGGAGAAAGTTTCACAAACCTTGAGTGTGTTGGATGTTGGATGTTGAACGTTCAATGTTTCCAAATCCTATGCCAGGTTGGGCTCGTAGGTGGCCGAGCTGCCTGGCGATTCGCTCACCCGTACGCGATGGAGGCGGCAATCGGCCTTGATTTTTTGCGACAATTCATTGAAAATAAATTTTGCGATATTTTCCGAGGTGGGGTTTTCCTTTTTAAAACAAGGCAGTTTATTTAGGTCATGATGGTCCATTTCTGCAAGGATTTTGTGGAGAAGGTCTTTTATAATTCTGAAATCAACCAGCATCCCGAGCCGGTTCAGCCGGTTGCCGCGGAAATAAGCCTCCACCTCCCAGTTATGACCGTGCACATTGGCGCACGGTCCATCATAACCGTCCAATCGGTGCGCCCCGCAAAAATTAGATTTTATGCTGATTTCAAACATGTTTCCGGGTTAATCCGTTGAATCCTTATCCCTTGTTATTCGCATGCCTGCAGATTATGCATTATGACTTATGTCGTCAAGAAATGAAAAATAATTCGTGATTAGCGGTCGAGTAGTGCGCTGGAGAAAAATGCCTGGCATGTCTTTTCTATTTTGCCGCGTTGATCCTGATTATTTTCCATTCAAACGGACGCAAAGCACACGTGATCCGACCAGCGGCCGATTTGATGGACCGGCCGCTTAAAGCATCCCATGCCATGACAGTTTTATTCTGAAGGCCCAATCGTGCAAGATGCAAATTGAGCCGGGCTGAAACACGGTCTTTTGAAATGTTGGAAACAACCAGAAGCGCGCCATTTTTAGAATGTTTATAAAGACTGACGTAGGCGCCTGCGGGAGATGCGGTTACATATTCGGAATTGCGCCAATATGGAAACCACTCGGCCGCTTTGCGGCCGAAATCATCCATGACTTTCCAAATGGAGCTGATAAGCCGTAATTCCCCTTTTTCCATTCCTAAGTCCAAGTTATTCGGCCTGACAGGCACATCATGCAGGAGCGTCACCGCCCAGGATTGAACATATGTCAACGGATTGCCATAGCAGAGAAATTCCGCCGGTACCCCCCATTGATGCCCCATGAATTCCGCGCGAAATGCGTCAAGCGGAAGCAATTGGGTCACATCGGCCTTGCGCGGGATACGGCAAAATTGTTCGCCATCCCAGTAGCTTGTCACCCAGCCAAGGGTGGGGATGACCATGCAGGTGGAATTATGCGCATTGACCTGGCCGTCGGGCTTGCGCGAGCGAACGGCCGTATATATGCGGCGCATGGCGCTGCGCACAGCGAAAATCGGATAAGTTTTGGCAACGCTGCCATCAATATTGATTTTTCCGCAGCCGTGAAAAGTATTACCGCAGCCGAAGGGATATAGCGTTCCATCCAGGTAGACGCCGTCAATGTCAAATTCGTCCATGGTCCGGCCAATGCCGCTCGCCAGGCAATCCTGCCACTCGCTGTTCAGGCAGACCACCGAGGCCGATTGTTCCGGCTGGGGCAGATAATGATATATTGGATACATATCCCGGGGATGAACGATGCAATGCTCGCCAAGCTTCTGCCATTCCGGCACAATGTCGGACATGAGATTGTTGAAATAGAGCAGGACTTTCAACCCGCGGGCGTGGCAATCCCTGACGATTTTTTTGAGTTGCTTGCCGTAATTTGTCCGGGTATAGCCCTCGGCATCCGTCCAATATTCAAATATCACCACCGTGCGCACCCCGGCCTTCACCAGTTGATCGAGGTGTTTTGTGGAAATATTTAATGGCGGACGGAATCCCGATGATTTTGTCGGACCGATGCAAATAGTGCGCTGGTCCCATGCGTCCTTTTCAACCGGTTTGACTGGCGTGGCTTGCAGGCCGAATGTGTAATGCAATTCATTTGCCGTTGGCCTGCCCGGCAACGGCAGGACGGCATTTTCACCAAAACCGGTAAAAGTTGAGCCGGTTTTCACCCTTGGAACCAGGTTGATCGGGGTGGAAACGAGATGAAGTTTTAAAATAACCGTCTTTGCCTGTTTTGTGATTCGGGTCACACGATCGGACGGTTTGTTATGCCAGTTCTTATTGGATTCCGTGAACCAGGCCAGGCCACGCTCCTCATCCCCAAGCCAGATATAGGGCCGGAAGTCGGCATGGAATCCGTCTTGCGGAAAAGCGCCGACATTCGTCGCCGATCCCCATTTGCCGGGAAAGTGGTAAAGGTATTTTGCATGTTCGGCCTTGATCGGGACTTCAAGGACAAGCGTATCAAGACGAACCGGTTTTTTTGATGACAATACCCAATCAATACGGATCATTCCGTCAAAATCAATCTCAATCCGGCTTCTAACCATCAATTCTTCCGAACATTTTATGGTGCCGCTGAAGCTGATTTGGTGGTCTTTTTCGCGGATATCGTTCGGGATACCGGCGCCAAGCCAACCGGTTTTGTTGTTCACTTTGCACCTGAAACCAACCGGAGCGGACAAGATGGACTTGCCGCCCGAATGGACACTCTTGATGATCTGGTCCGGGGCAAAATCGTATTGCCTTCCCCAACAGGAAACGTTCAAAGCACCGGGGCGTTTCTGGAGCTTGACCGGAATCCAGGGGGCAGGCACTTTATCCGTAATCCCTTCCGTGGCATTCAGCCATGAAAACCGCCCCGGATGCTCATGTTGAATCAACTCCGTCTGATACCGCACGCCATGCCGATCAACAAAGACGGCCTGGAAACCATAAGCGCCGGAGGGAAGGCCGGCCATGGAAAAGGCAACCTCATTCGATTTGCCGTCGTGCATATCAATTCTGCGCCGATGCCAGACCTTTTTAGACGTTAAGTTTAGTATTTCCAATTCAACGCGGCCGTTCCGGGCAATGTGTTTTTCGCCCGCGGCCGAGATGGACACCAAAACTTTCCGCTTTTCAAAGCGCTTATAGACGCGGAGAATTATATTTCTGGGGTTTGCAATCACATTTTTTGATCTCATTCAACATCTCCTTTCAAGTTGCGGACAAGTCGCTTGATAAGGCGCGCTGTAACCACGTTAATAATTTATCGTATTCCTCAATTGCAAATGAGTTTAACAAGCCATTTTTGCCCCGTGCTTGACGGATGATTCGGCGTAATTCCAAGCAAAGCGTCAACCTTTGGCGGCGCGGCAGGGATTTTAACACAGCCGGTTTTAATGTTGCATCGCAATATTTAACGGGAAAGGCCATCATCCCCAGCACCGGGAACAGGCGGTTTAATCCTTGCGGCGTCCGTGGACCGAAAATATGCCTGGCCAGCATCCCGGCGAAACGATCAGGATCTTCCACCGGCGCCTTGTTCCACAGGCGATCGGCAAACAATGCCAGTCCCGACGGAAGCGATTTTGCATAAGCATCCTTTCCACCGTCACTCCAGGCGCAACATTCGCCGCCAAGCACTTTCGCGCGATATTTTGCCGGCACGGCAGGCATGGATAATGGGTTCCATTTCACCAATTTCGCGTCATTAATGTAACCATCCAGATATGTTTCCGGGTAAAACGAGTTGACCACCTGAAATCCATCGCGGAGAAAAGCCTGCATGGAACAGCCGTGGTAAGGTCCGCGCCCGACAGCGGCCACCCGCCAAAATTGCTGTAAAATATCCCGCGGCACGGCATGCGGCGCGGCGATATCTATATTATCATTCCACATCATCAAACGCTTCCCATGCCCGGCCGCGATCGCCTGCATGTGCTTCAGGAAATAATAAAATAAATGGCGGGATGACTTCAACTTTTCATGTCGCATTCTCCGTTGGCATGCCGAGCAGGCATGCCACGAGGCATATGTCCGGCTGATATCATCAACAAATTCAATTTCGTCCGTGCCGATATGAATATAGTTTCCCGGGAACAAATCGGCGACTTCGCCGATCAGCCGATCCAGGAAACGATAGGTGTTTTCATTGCCGATACAGAGCGTCCAATTGCTCGGCGCATCGTCTGAGACGCGGCATTTCAGTTCCGGGTATTGGTTCAAGATGATGGTGGCATGCCCCGGCAACTCAATTTCCGGGATAATTTCAATGCCGCGGGCCGCCGCATAGCGGCATAAGCGCCGAAGTTCATCCCGGGCATATACGCCATGGGGGGGCGTGCGCACCCGGTTCAGCTTGGGAAACGCGGCGGTCGGGAAGGTGAATGACTCGCCGTCGGAAAGGTGCAAATGAAAGCGGTTGTACTTGTTCTGCGCAAGCAAGTCAACGTAGGCCAGCAAACGTTCCAGGGGAATAAAAGCGCGCGCGGGATCGGCCATAAAGCCGCGGTACCGGAAATCGGGCCAGTCGTGAATTTCACCGCAGGGAATTTTCAAAATCGGCCCGTCGGCCATGAGCATATCCAACAATGTTTGTCCGGCATGATTTAATCCCTTTTCCGTCATGGCCGTCAACGTCACCGCCTGGGGGGTGATTTTGATTATATATCCTTCTTGCTGGTCTTTGACCCCAACCAGCCGCTTGGTCAGTTGCAGACAAATCCCATGCCCGCCATCCTGACGCAATGGGATGGTCAATCCGGTCGCCTTTGAAATCTTTTCCGCCAGACATTCGGCAGTTTTGATATTTCTGCCGGCAATCAGCGAGACCGCCCGGCTTAATAAAAAATATCCCCCTTCCAGTTTTATCCGTTTTGGACGGGGAAGTATGGATGTTCTTTCCGCAACGTTACTAGTCATTTGTTTTTTTCCTGTTTTATCCAAATTTCTATTCTTTGATTAAAATCATTTCCGGATGACGCGGTCCTTTCCGGTCAATACGATCCGCAATCAGTTCGGCCGCCCGGCGGCCCATATCCATGTCGCGCCGGATGACCGGCACAATCGGCAAGCCTGCGATGCCGGATAGCGGGTGGGCATCCGAGAGCATCAGCCCGATTTTTTTACGTTTTAAGAGTGCAGAATGGTTGGCCCATAAATATCCGGCGTAGTCCAGCGGATCGGCAAACATGGTGTGAAGAATTACGGCGTCATAAGAATTATGGTTTTGGGCAATGGCATCCAGGATCGGCGCGGGGTTAAGCGCCGCCGTCATTGACAACACATGTGTTTCAACGGCACAATCCGAATTAACCAAGCCTGACGATCCGACCGCCCTCCGGAAGGCGCGCACATTTTTGCGCGTTTCCATCCGGCAATTCCGGTGTCCGAAACAAACCAGGCGAATGCGGCGGCATCCGCGTTTGAGAAGGCGCTTCACCAGTTGCGCCGTGCCCCAAGCCAGGTCAATGCCCGCATAATCGGCGCGCATCCGGTCCACGCGACTGTCAACCAGCACCAGCGGCAGATTGCTCCGCTGGATTTTTTTTATCAGCCCCGGAGCTTGCCCGTAATCCCATATGGTCCAGATCAGTCCGTCCGGGCGCATGCGCAGAACATCGCGTGCTTTTGATTCCTCGTTTTCCGGCGCAAATTGCACCACTAAATTGATGCCCCGCTTGCTTAAACCGTTTTCAATGCCCTTGACCACGCGCTCAAAATAAGCGTCTAGTTTTTTGACAAAAGTCAGGAAGACCACGTTTGGCCTTGTCTTCAGGGTGTCATTTCGGCCGCGCGCCGTCACAAACGTGCCTTTGCTCCGGTAACGCCGGATAAGCCCCTCGCGCTCCAGCGTCTGGTAACATTGCCGCGCCGTAAGGCGGTTGACCCCGGCCTGCCCGGCCAGCGCCCATTCCGTGGGAAGGCGCGCGCCTTTTGCCAGCAGCCCCTTCCGGATGTATTCCTTTATGCGGCACGCCAGTTGATAATACATCGGCACCGGATGATTCCGGTCAATCTGGTAGGTTAACGTTTTCATGATTCCAAGTTTATATATCTAGATATAGTTATATAGATAAAGCTATACAAAGCAAGCATTTTTTTTATTTATTTTCCCGCCGTGATTGGGCTTGGCTTATCGCGGGGAAAAATGTACAATTTTCCGCAAAAGGATCGGCATGTGAACAAAGGATTTTTATTCGGCTTCATCATAATCATGCAGTCATTTTTTGACACCGGCCATGCCGGACAAGACCGGCAAAAGACGGCTCCCGGCGATTGGTCGCCCGAACGGGAGGCGATGGTCAGCACCCTGCGCGTTTATGGCATCAAGTCCGGATGCGTGCTGGCGGCCATGGCAAAAGTTCGCCGGGAGGTTTTCATCCCGGAAACTTACCGCGATCGCCGCGATGCCTATGGCGATCATCCTTGTCCCATCGGTCATGGCCAGACCATTTCCCAGCCGTATATTGTCGCTTACATGACCGAAAAAATTAACCCCAAACCGGGTGAAAAAATCCTGGAAATCGGCACCGGTTCCGGCTACCAGGCGGCCATCCTGGCCGAATGCGGCGCAGATGTTTACAGTATTGAGCTTGTTCCCGAACTTGCCGCTCATGCCCGCCAGGCGCTGACACAGGAAGGCTACACCAAGGTTCAAGTTCTCACCGGTGATGGTTACAAGGGCTGGCCGGCCCATGCTCCCTTTGAAGCAATTATTGTCACCTGCGCGCCGGAAGACGTGCCGCAAGCGCTTGTTGACCAGTTAATGGATGGCGGGCGAATGATATTGCCGGTGGGCAGCGGATTTCAACGGTTGGTGATCCTGAGAAAGAAAGACGGCAAAATTGTCCAGCAAGATGATTTGCCGGTCAGGTTCGTTCCGATGGTGAAACCATGAGTATCATCGTAAAAACAAGGCAGGAAATAATCACTTCCCCCGACAATCCGATCAGGATAAATTGGAGCCGAAGCCGCAATCCAAGAGGATATTACCTGGCCTGGCATGATGAAATGGAAATCCAATTCATCATCGCCGGGGCGGGGTGTTATTTCATTGACGGGAACACGTTTCCGTTCCGGGCAAATTCCGTAATCATCATTCAACCCCGCGAAATTCACCGGCTCCTGCCGAATCCCAAATTCATGGTTGAAAAAGTGTGCATTATGTTTGATCTCAACCGGATGGGATGGTCCGGGAATCTTATAAAAGACGCGAAGAAACTGAATCATCATGTCGGATTGACGATGAATGAATCGGATAATATGGAAAAAATAATCTGCAATATCTGCCGGGAGGAGAAAACCCGCAAGCCATGCTGGCAGGCAATGGCCCAGGCAATGTTAATTGAATTTATTCTCCATATTAAACGCGCGGGCGCCAATCTCCCGCCCGGCAAGATCCATCCGATCGTCAGCCGGTCGCTTGACTATGTTGAAGAAAATTACATTTCTCCTGCGTTTAACATTCGGTCCTTGGCGAAGGAATTGAACGTTTCCGAGCGGCATCTTTTGCGTTTGTTTATCAATGACGTCGGCATGTCCGTCAAGCATTACGTTTTACAAAGACGAGTGTTCCAGGCTCAACGCATTATCCGTTCCAATCCGGCGTTTAAATTGGAGGCGGTTTCCGAAGCGGTGGGATTCAAACAGTACACGTTGTTTTACCGCATGTTCAAGAATTTCACCGGAAGTTCCCCTTGCGCCAATGTCCGATTTTAGCATGTCTATGTCCGAAAATGACATGGTCATTTTTGCGTTGCAATGCTAAATTCCGGTCAAAGAACAAAAGTATTCTATTTCCTTCATAAATCAATCAGGAGGGCGGTCTCTATGAAAATTAAATTATTGTCCGGATTATTGGTCGTCAGTCTGGCGTTGTGCGCGCAGAACGGGAATGGCGCCGAGACGAATCTGTTGAAAAACGGCGATTTTTCGGCCGGTCTTCAAGGCTGGGAAATCAATATTGGCCCGGGCTTTGTGTCCAACGGATTATGGAAAAGTGAAATGGAGGGCGAGCCTGTGGCGAGCCGTTCCCGCGGGTTTGCATCCAACGGATTGTGGAAGGGTGAAAGCAACGAAGCCTGTTATAATCTGGGACAACAAAGGAATCCCACGCCTGATTTCCAATCAACGATCGGGCAGAGCATTCCGGCGCAGTCCGGCGAATATTACCTGATTGTTTTCTCGTATAACGACGGATATCTGGAAAATGCCTGTCCGGGGTATCAGGCCTTGTACCTGACGGTCAATGACGAGTTGCTCTGGATTCAGGACGTGGCCGGGCCGAACGGGTGGCAGGAAGTTAAATTGTTGTGTCGGGCAAGTGCCGACCGGATGGTATTGCGATTCTGGAAAAGCGGATTGAAAACAGCAGGCAACGGATGGAGTTTTGACAGTTTAATCAGGAACATTGTGGTCACCAGTGTGCCGTCTGACAAAAATAGGAATCTGGACGTAATCTGGCCGGAAAGCCTGCGGCCGGTTGCATTGAAGTTGTGGAATCTTGATTCCGGCGTTCCGGTTATTGCCGGCGGAGGAAGGCGGGAACTCGCGCATGCCGCGGAATTAACAGGCGGAATAGATTCCGGGATTATCGGCGACACCGCCGGATATGGCTTGGGAATTTCACCAACGAACAACACGCTCCAATGGTCATTTCAAATTCCATCCGCCAGGGATTTGACAATCAGATTTGGGTATTTATCTCATACCAACATAACTCCTAATTTGCGCGTGATGTTCAACGACCGGCAGGTCGGGGAGATCAACGCCATTTCAACTCCGGCAGGGCTTGCCGAGTGGACGGTAAAAATAGAGAAGGATTTGGTCAAGAGCGGTCGAGGAGTCAACACTTTGCAATTAATTAATACTGCAAACGCGGGCGAGACGTTGATTGACGGCCTGCGCATTGAGGATGAAACGGCAATGTTATTGCCGGACTGGCCCAGGGATCCGGAGTATGAAGTCAACGTGTCAACAAACATTATAACCCCGCATGTGCCGTGGTATTGTGAAGTCAAAAAGCCGGTCAAAGCATTATTTATAATCTCACCGAGTGACGAACGGACGGTGGCGGAACTCGCCCAACGCATGCCGCTTGATTGCGAGGTTGTTTCAATGACAACGGATAAATATGAAAAATATACTTCGCACGGGCACGGCAAATGGACGCCGAAGGTAGTATTCAATGATCTTGGCGGTCGCCTGTTGCGTCATGATTTTGACGTGATCGTCGTTGCCAAGGGTGGGGCGGGTATATTTGCGGGCATACCTGATCAAATCATCAACCAAATCAGGATGCAGATTGCTTGTGGCGCGGGGCTGGTTTATGCCGGTGATCTTTCATTTATCAATCCAATTTCATTTCTCCCCATTCATCCCTGGTTATCTGCCAAGCCGGCAGGTGACGTGATAGATAACAAGCATTATGTGGCGGCCGGTTTTAACGGCATGCGGTTCGAGCAATCAGAGGCCCGGAAAATATCTAGTTCTGGTTCCTTGGTTATGGCGAAGGATGGATTGCTGGTGGGTGCCAGGGATGCGGAAGAGGTTGTTGGAAGGATGGTACAGATTGCCTGGCCGATGAACGATTATTTATTGCCCGATAATGATCCGTCTTCATCCGCGAGCCAGCGCGAGCAGGCATATTACGCGCTTTGCCGCGCCATTGCGTGGGCGGCGAAACGCGACCAGGATTTTCCGGCTCTTTCCGTCGGGGTAAAGGATGATCGTTTGGTTGCTGATGGAGGCGGAGAGACAGGGATTATTGATGACTTTACGGGGGAGATTGTCAATTCATATACCGGCCTGGTTTCGCGGCTGGCGCCGGGAGCTTACTTGGCGTTTTCCGTGAATGGAACCAAGGCCGGGATGACAAGGCTGGAGGTGCCGGAATCGCCGGAAAAGATAGAAGAAATAACGATGGAACGGGAGCCCGTTCCGTACATAAAGACCGACGGAGTTATGAAAGGGTGTATAAAATTGTCTGATAAAGCGGCGCAATCCGCGGACAAGCTGATCCTGGACATTGATTTTTACGATGGATATGGACGGCTGGTTGACCGGCAAAGCAAGGAGGCAATTGGGCAGGAAATCGCCTTTGAACACCGTGCCGGGAAAGAACTGGCCGCCGGCTGTTTTATGACCGCAGTGTTACGCAATGCGGATAAAATCATGAGCCGGAAGAAAAAAGATTATATCGTATGGTTTGACCGCAAATGGGATGACTTCGAGGTTATTGTCTGCCTGCATGGACCTGCGGCA